>Ga0325403_1000155_pt1 | contig 39270 bp, 37 predicted proteins | sample PopdelMetagenome_19_FD_205665 | JGI IMG/M metagenome (GOLD analysis project Ga0325403, IMG submission 205665) | Populus deltoides microbial communities from Bellville, Georgia, United States - Xylem-PdKOR-R4 | ecosystem: Host-associated > Plants > Phyllosphere > Stem > Wood/Secondary xylem... | reverse complement strand
GGGGCAGCCCCAGGGTCACCGGCCGGTCGGGGTGGACCTCCTGCCAGGTGGCGGTGACGGTGGCCTCCGTGGGCCCGTAGACGTTGAGCATCCGCCGCCCGGGCCGGCACCAGCGGGAGACGACGTCCTGGGGGCACGCCTCGCCCGAGACCAGCAGCAGCCGCAGCAGCGGCAGCTCCTCGGCGTCGAGGGTGGTCAGCAGCGTCGGCACGCACGCCATCCCCGTGATGCGGCGCGAGACCAGGAACTCCTGCAGCTCGGCGCCCACCAGGGAGGTGCCCGCGGGCTTCGGCACCAGCACCGCGCCCGCGGCCCAGGGCACCCACGACTCCTCCACGGAGAAGTCGAAGGCGATGGTCATGCCCTGGTAGACGCGGTCGTCGGGGCGGTAGCCGTAGCAGCCGGCCGCCACCCGCACGAAGCTGACGATCGACGCGTGCTCGACCGCCACCCCCTTGGGCCGCCCCGTGGTGCCCGAGGTGTAGACCACGTACGCCAGCTCGTCGACGGGCTCCCCCGCCTCCTCGGCGGTCAGCGGCCCGTCGGGCAGGGCGTCGGCGTCCTCCACCTCGACGACGACGACGCCACCGGGCAGCTCGCGGCCGCGCAGCCGCGCGGTGGTGAGCAGCACCCGCACGTCGGCGTCGGCGCAGACGTAGGCGACGCGGTCGGGCGGGAAGGCCGCGTCGAGCGGCACGTACGCCGCGTGCAGCCGGGAGACGGCCACCATCGCGGTGCAGGCGCGGTCGGCCTCGTCGAGCACGAGCGCCACCCGCGCCCCGGGGCCGACACCGGCGGCGAGCAGCAGCCGAGCGGTCTGGTCGGCGCGGCGGGAGACGTCGGCGGTGGTGAGGACCCGGACCCCGCCGGGCTCACCGGGGCTGCCCAGCTCGAACGCGGGGGCGTCGGGGAGGGCTGCCAGCCGGTCGTCGAAGACGTGGTGGAGCCGCTCACCGGGCTCCCACCGGACCGCCTGGTCGCGGGCGCCGTCGACCAGCACCGGCCTGCTGCCGGTGCTGGTCCCGCCCTCGCCGTCCACGTGCTGGAACGTCGCCGGCCGAGTCGTGAGCACCTGTGCTCTCCCCCTCGCTGCAGCGCCCCCCGGCAGCTGCTGCTGGCGGGAGCGTCGCAGCCGCGGCGGGGCTCCCGCAACCCGAGGTCGACAGGCGTCGCCGCAGGTCAGCGCGGTGTCCCTCGCAGGAGGACGTCAGCGGGGGGCGCGGTGGGCGCGCCCGGGAGACGCACCCGGAGGCCAGCCCGGGGTCAGTACCCGAGCACCTGCGCGACGCGGCGGACCGGGGCGATGCGGTTGGCCCGCAGCGCCTCGACGGGCGAGGTGCCCAGGGCCTCGTCGTGGGAGAAGAGCCAGCGCAGCGCCTCGGCGTCGGAGTAGCCGGCGTCGAAGAGCACCGTCAGGGTGCCCGGCAGGCTCACCAGCGGCTCCGGCTCCACCAGGCGCGCGGGCACCTGCAGCACCTTGGGCCGGCCCGGCCCGGAGGAGCGGCGCACGCCCACGAGCAGCCGCTCGTCGAGCATGCGGCGCACCTTCTGCACGTCGCTGTCCAGGCGCTCGACGATGTCCGGCACCGTCAGCCACGCGTCGTCGGGGACGAGCTCCGCCAGGCGGTCCAGCTCCTCGGTCGTGTCAGCCACCCGCAGAGCCTGCCACCGCCTGAGGTGTTGCTGAACTCGGCCTCCCCCACGAGGACCCGACCGTAGACTCCTCCGCGTGGCCACAGCGGTGAAGGACCCCCTCGTCGGGCGCCTCGTCGACGGCCGCTACCTGGTGCACGACAGGATCGCCAGCGGCGGCATGGCCACCGTCTACCTGTCGACGGACACCCGCCTGGAGCGCCCGGTGGCGCTGAAGGTGATGCACGCCCACCTCGCTGCCGACGCGTCGTTCGTGGCCCGCTTCACCCGCGAGGCCCGCTCGGCGGCCCGCCTGAGCCACCCCGGCGTGGTCTCCGTCTACGACCAGGGCGCCGGTGACGGCACCGTCTACCTGGCCATGGAGTACATCCCCGGCCGCACCCTGCGCGACCTGGTCGCCGCCGCGGCCCCCCTCACCCTGGGTGACGCCCTCGACCTGATCGAGGAGGTGCTCGACGGGCTCGCCGCCGCGCACGACGCCGGGCTGGTGCACCGCGACGTCAAGCCCGAGAACGTGCTGGTCGGTGACGACGGCCGCCTGCGCGTGGCCGACTTCGGCCTCGCGCGCGCCGCCACCACGGCCACCGGCGGGGCCACCAGCACGCTGATCGGCACCGTGGGCTACCTCGCCCCCGAGCTGGTGCTCGACGGCGCCTCCGACGAGCGCGCCGACGTGTACGCCGCCGGCGTCGTCCTGTACGAGCTGCTCACCGGGCGCGCGCCCTTCGCCGGCGGCGCCCCGGCGCAGGTGGCCTACCGCCACGTCAGCCAGGACCTCCCCCTGGTCTCCCGGGTGCGTCCCGGGGTGCCCGAGGGCGTGGACGCGCTCGTGGCCAGCGCGACCGACCGCGAGCCCGACCGCCGCCCCCGCGACGCCGGGGTGATGCTCGAGCTGGTCCGCGACCTGCGCGACGGCCTGCCCGACGACGTGCTCGACGCCCCCGCCGTGGTCGTGCCCGACCCGGCCACGGCGCCCGTGACCGTCGACGGCACCCGCGTGCACGGCCGCGAGCACATCGTGGCGCTGCCCGTGAGCGAGCTGCGCGACGCCGCCGCCGCCGGTCCCGCCGCCCCGGTGGCCACGCCCACCACCGCCTTCACCGGGGACGACCGCGCCGAGGCCCCTGCGGACGGTCCCGAGACCCGCAGCCGGACCCGTGCCGTGCGCCGGTCCTCGAGCCCGCTGGGCCTGCCCGCCGACGCCGAGGAGGCCGGCGACGACGGCTCCCGCCGGAGCCGCTCGCACCGCCTGCTGGCCCTGCTCGCCGGTCTCGTGGCGCTGCTCGTCGTCCTCGGTGGCGGCGCGGTGTGGGCCTACACCGCCGGCCCGCTGGCGCAGGTCGTGGTGCCCCGGGTCACGCCGGGCACCGCCGACCAGGCCGAGCAGGCGCTGGCGGCCGCGGGCTTCGAGGTGCGGCAGCGGACCGACTACAGCGACACGGTCGCGCAGGGCGAGGTCATCGCGACCGAGCCCGCAGCCGGTGAGAGCGTCGCCAAGGACAGCACCGTCACGCTGGTCGTCTCCGACGGTCTCCGACTGATCGGGGTCCCCGACCTGACCGGCAAGACCCAGGCGCAGGCGGAGGCCCTCATCACGGGGGCCGACCTGGTGGTGGGCGAGGTCGGCCGGGCCTACTCCGAGACGGTGCCGGTCGGCAGCGTGGTGTCCCAGCAGACGCCGACCAACAACCCGGTCGAGCCCGGGGCCGAGGTGGCGTTCACCGTCTCCCAGGGGCCCAAGCAGATCCCGGCGCCCGTGCTGAAGGGCCGCACGCTCGACGAGGCCACCCAGGCCCTGGAGGACGTCGAGCTGCAGCTCGGCGAGGTCAAGCGCAGGAACGACGACACCGTGCCCGCGGGCGAGGTCATCTCGTCGTCGCCGTCGACGGGCAACCTCGGCGTCGGTGACCGCGTCGCCGTCGTGGTCTCGGACGGGCCCGCCATGGTCACCGTCCCGGGTCTCGTCGACCGCAGCCTCGACGACGCGCGCGGTGTGCTGGAGGGCCTCGGCCTGGAGGTCGTGGTCCAGCGCACCTGGATCGTCGGCGACCGCGTCCAGGGCCAGGACGTGCCCGGTGACAGCGAGGTGCTCCCGGGCACGAAGGTCACGCTGTACGTCGGTCCCTGACCGACGCGAGGTCAGCGGCTCAGCAGCTCCGCGAGCACCTCGGCCGCGAGGTCCGTGCCGGCGTCGTCGACGTCGAGGTGGGTGACCAGGCGCGCGGTGCGCGGTCCCAGCGCCGAGAGGGCGACGCCCCGCTGCGCGGCGGCCAGCACCAGCGCGCGGGCGTCGGGGACGTCGAGCACCACGATGTTCGTGTCGACGAGCGCCGGGTCGGTGCACCCCGGGCGCGCGGCGGCGGCGGCCCCGGCGAGGCGCCGGGCGCGGGCGTGGTCGTCGGCGAGCCTGTCGACGTGGTGGTCGAGGGCGTGCGACGCGGCAGCGGCCAGCAGGCCGGTCTGGCGCATGCCGGCGCCCATCCGCTTGCGCCAGACCCGGGCGCGGGCGATGCGCTCGGCGGAGCCGACGAGCACGGAGCCGACCGGGGCGCCCAGCCCCTTGGACAGGCACACCGAGGCGGTGTCGACCAGTCCCCCGACCTCGCGGAGCACCTCCTGCCAGCCGCCGGGGCGCAGGTCGCGCTGGGCGACGGCGGCGTTCCACAGGCGGGCGCCGTCGAGGTGGAGGGCCACCCCGGCGTCGGCGGTGAGGGTGCGCAGGGCGTGCAGCTGCTCGAGCGGCTGCACGGTGCCGCCGCCGAAGTTGTGCGTGTCCTCCACGGCGACCGCCGCGGTGGACACCAGGTGCGGCCCGGCGTCGGGCGACATCATCGCGGCGACGCGGTCGAGCACGGCGCCGTCGACGAGGCCGCGCGGCGCGTCCCAGGTGCGGGTGGTCACCCCGGAGGTGACGGCGTGGGCGCCCAGCTCGGCGCGCACCACGTGGGCGAGGGCGTCGCAGAGCAGCTCCTCGCCGGGCTCCACCAGCAGGCGGACGCCCAGGACGTTGGCCAGCGAGCCCGTCGGGCTGAAGAGCCCCGCCTCGTGGCCGAGCATCCCGGCCACCCGCGCCTCGAGGGCGTTGGTGGTCGGGTCCTCGGCGTAGACGTCGTCGCCGACCTCCGCCTCGGCGACCGCCCGGCGCATCGCCGGGGTCGGCCGCGTCAGGGTGTCCGAGCGCAGGTCGACGCGAACGCCTCCCGGACCGGTGCCCGGGGCGGACGCCCCGTACCCGCTGGCCGCTGCGGCGGAAGCCATCAGACGGAGCGCTCCTGCAGCATCTCGGCGACCAGGAACGCCATCTCGAGGGACTGCTGGTGGTTCAGGCGCGGGTCGCACAGCGACTCGTAGGCGGTGGCGAGGTCGGAGTCCTCGATGGCCTGGTGGCCGCCGAGCACCTCGGTGACGTCGCCGCCGGTGAGCTCCACGTGCAGTCCGCCCGGGACGGTGCCGAGCGAGGAGTGCACCTCGAAGAAGCCGCGGACCTCGTCGATGACGTCGTCGAAGCGGCGGGTCTTGTACCCGGACGGGCTCGTGATGGTGTTGCCGTGCATCGGGTCGCACGTCCACACGACCTGCGCGCCCGACTCGTTGACGGCCTCGACCACCGCGGGCATCGCCTCGCGGATGCGCCCGGCGCCCATGCGCGTGACGAAGGTGAGGCGGCCGGCGCGGCGCTGGGGGTCGAGCTTGTCGACCAGGCCGAGCACCTCCTCGCGCGTCGTCGTCGGGCCGAGCTTCACGCCGATCGGGTTGCGCACCCGGGAGAGCAGGTCGACGTGCGCGCCGTCGAGCTGGCGGGTGCGCTCCCCGATCCACAGGAAGTGGGCCGAGACGTCGTACAGCTTGCCGGTGCGGGAGTCGGTGCGGGTCAGCGCGCGCTCGTAGGGCAGCAGCAGCGCCTCGTGGCTGGCGTAGAACTCCACCCGGCCCAGCTGCTCCTGGCTGTAGGCGCCGCACGCCTCCATGAAGGAGATGGCGCGCTCGATGTCCCGCGCGGTGGCCTCGTAGCGGGCGCTCGCCGACTTGCTCGCGAAGCCCGTGTTCCAGGTGTGCACCTGGCGCAGGTCGGCCTCTCCACCGGTGGTGAACGCCCTGATGAGGTTCAGCGTGGCGGCAGAGGTGTGGTACGCCTTCACGAGCCGCTGCGGGTCGTTGCGGCGGGCCTGCTCGGTGAACGCGAAGTCGTTCACGGCGTCGCCGCGGTAGGCGGGCAGCGTGACGCCGTCGCGGGTCTCGGTGCCGCTGGAGCGGGGCTTGGCGTACTGCCCGGCCATCCGCCCGATCTTGACGACCGGCGTGCTGGCGGCGTAGGTGAGCACCACCGCCATCTGCAGGATCGTGCGCACGCGCTTGCGGATCGAGTCTGCGGTGGCGTCGGCGAAGGTCTCGGCGCAGTCACCGCCCTGGAGCACGAAGGCGCGGCCCGTGGCGGCGGCGGCGAGGCGCTCGGTGAGCAGGTCGCACTCGCCGGCGAAGACCAGCGGCGGCAGCGTCGACAGCTCGGCGACGGCGGCGGCCAGCTCGGTCTCGTCCCAGGTGGGCTGCTGCTGCGCCGGGAGGCCGGCCGGCAGGTCGGCCAGGGCGCCGTTGGGCGCCGCGAGGGCGTCGAGCGCGGAGCGCAGGGGGGCCGCGGGCGGCGTCGTGGTGCTCACGGCGGTCAAGCCTACGGGCCCGGCCGTCAGCGCCCCACCGCCTTGTGCGCCGAAAGGGCCGCCCCGCGGCTGCGGGACGACCCTTCCGGACGCGGAGCGGGGTGCTGGTGTCAGCCGGAGACGTGCGCCAGCTCGTCGATGCGGGCCCGGGAGACCGTCTTCAGCTCGCCGGTGGCCTCGGCCAGGGGGACCTGGACGACCTCGGTGCCGCGGAGCGCGGCCATGGTGCCGAAGTTCCCCTCGGCGATCGCCGTGATCGCCGACAGGCCCGAGCGGGTGCCGAGGATGCGGTCGTACGCGGTGGGCGTGCCGCCGCGCAGCAGGTGGCCGAGCACCGTGACGCGGGTGGGCAGGTCGGGCAGCTTGTCGTTGAGGATCCGCTCGAGGGCCTCGCCGGCGCCCTTCAGCTGCACGTGGCCGAACGCGTCGAGCTCGGCGCCGGTGTGGGTCACGTCACCACCGGCGGCGATGGCGCCCTCGGAGATGACGACCAGGGGGGCCTCGCCGCGCTCGGCGACCTTCGCGATGGTGGCCGCGACGGCGTCGGCGTCGTACTCCTCCTCCGGGAGGAGCGTGACGTGGGCGGAGGCGGCCATGCCGGTGTGCAGGGCGATCCAGCCCGCGTGGCGGCCCATGACCTCGACGATCATCGCGCGGTGGTGGCTGGCGCCGGTGGTGGCCAGGCGGTCGCACGCGTCGACGGCGATCTGCACCGCGGTGTCGAAGCCGAAGGTGTAGTCCGTGGCCGACAGGTCGTTGTCGATGGTCTTCGGGGCGCCGACGACCTTGATGCCGACCGTGTTCAGGTGGGTGGCCACGCCGAGGGTGTCCTCGCCGCCGATGGCCAGCAGCGCGTCGACGCCGAGGCGCTCCATGGTGGCGCGGATCGCGTCGACCCCGCCCTCCATCTTCACGGGGTTGGTGCGGGACGAGCCGAGGATGGTGCCGCCCACGGGGAGGATGTGCTCCACGACCGAGCGGTCGAGCGGGGTGGTCAGACCCTCGATCGGGCCCTTCCAGCCGTCGCGGAAACCCACGAACTCGAACCCGTACGTGTCCGTGCCCTTGAGCACGGCAGCACGGATGACGGCGTTGAGGCCGGGGCAGTCGCCGCCTCCGGTGAGGACTCCGATGCGCATGGTCGCCCACCCTAGCGAGGCAGACCCGCGCCTCCCTCCGCCACCGCCCGCTCGGGGGGCCGCGAAACCCCCGTGACCGGGCGGGAGGCGGCGCGGGAGGATGAGGGGCCAGCCCCCGACGCCCACCAGGAGGACGACGTGCCTGAGCACGCGAACGACGCGGCCGAGACCAGCGGCGAGACCGCCGCCGAGGCGCAGAAGCGCCGCTTCAAGGAGGCCCTGGAGCGCAAGCAGGGCGTCTCGCACCCGAACGACGAGGTGGCCGGCGGCAAGAACCTCCACGGCCGCGGCGGCGCCACCACCCGCCAGGAGTTCCGCCGCAAGTCCGGCTGAGCCGACTCCGCGCGGGTCAACGACCATCACACGTTCTTGCTCAGCGACGGATGAGGCCACCGGCCCTGCACTGGCGTGGTCGCTCGGCGACCCGTCAGCGCAAGCCCGGTGGCGTCACCCGCACCTCACGTTCGAGGGAGCGCGCCGTCCCTGCCGAACTGACGGATCTTGGCGAACATGTCCTCGAGCAGGTAGCGGACGTCGACGGTCTCGAAGACCCGGACGGGGTGGCCGGAACCGGGCAGGTAGCCACCTTCGGCGCCGAAGCTGGGGGCGGGCACCGTGCGCCACACCCCGCCGCGCGGGTTGAGCACCAGGGAGATGGCGGGCGAGTCACCCAGGGAGCGCGACTCGGTGGGCTCCCCGTGGTGGGCGGCGTTCCACTCCACCACCTGCGTGATGAGGTAGTCGGCCAGCTCGCTGGTGCCACCGATCCGCTCGCGCAGCTCGGCGTACCCGACGGAGACCATCGAGTAGATGCTCGCGGGCACCTGCCACAGGGTGATGCCCGAGCCGAAGACGACGTTCGCCGCGGTGATGTCGTTGCGGAGGTTGAACTCGGGCTGGGGGTAGTTCCAGTCGACGCCGTACCCCATGCCGCCGATCCACACGACGACGACGTTCCGGTCGACGATCCCCGGGTCGAGCAGGATCGCCGAGGCCATGTCGGTGAGCGGCCCGAGGAAGGTGACGAACAGCGGGTCGCCCTCCGAGGCGAGCTCGCTCTCCTCGATGATGAGCCGCGCACCGGGTGAGTCCGCCGGCGTCGTCGCGTCGACCAGCGCACGCGGGGCACCATCGGCGACGGTGACGGCACCGGTGAGGTCCATGAGCCGCAGGAGCAGGTCGACCTCCTCGCGCGACTCCTCCATGCTGCGGTCGCTGCGCTCGGTGCCGAAGTGCGCGGGCACGATGCCGCGCACGTCGAGGGTCGGCGACAGCAGGGCGTGGACGATGGCGTACTGGTCGTCCGCCTCGTTCTTCGCGTCGGTGTTCACGATGATGCGGCGGCGGGTGGGTGCGGTCACAGCGGTTCCTCGTTCCGGTCTCGGGTCAGTCCTGGGCCGCGGCGCGCTGCCAGCGCGCGAAGGCGGCGATCTTGCGGAACATGTCCTCGAACATCAGCCGCACGTCGACCTGCGTGTAGACGCGGATGGTGCGACCGGTCTCGCGGAGGTGGGCCTCGCCCCGCTCGTCGATGGCGGGCGCGGCTCGCAGCACGTAGGCGCTGGACGCCGGGTCGGGCTGGAAGTGCGACTGCAGTGCGGTGAACAGCACCAGCGGCGAGTCGCCCAGCGCGTAGGTCTCCGGGTAGCCGCCCGTGTGGCCGAGCGCGAAGCGGTTGACCTCGCGCAGCGCGTCGTAGAGGAGCTTTCCGAGCCGACCGTGCGGCAGCACCCGCTCACGCAGCTCGATGTCGGAGACCAGGCACTGGCGGTAGACGTCGCGGGGCACCTGCCACAGCGGCAGCGTCGAGTCGCTGAACACCACCCGCGCGGCGTTGATGTCGATGTTCAGGTTGTACTCGGGGCTGTCGACCCCCGGCGGGGGCAGGGCGACGCCGGCGTGCTCCGGCCCGCCGATCCAGACCAGCACCATGCGCTCGGCGATCGCGGGCTCGATCAGGTAGGCCGAGGCGACGTCGGTGAGGCCGCCGCCCGCGCAGTAGTACAGCGGGCGGTCGTCCTCACGCATCGCCTCGGCGATGATCGCCCGGGCTGCCGGGGAGTCTTGCGGGGTGGCGGTGTCGACGAGGGCGTCGTCGGAGCCGAGCACCACGCGGCTGCCGCCGTCGACGGTGTCGTCGGCGGCGTCCAGGCCCATGACCTCGAGCACCTCGTGCACCCGCGCCAGCGCGTTCGCGGCGCTGCCCGGTCCGGGGTCGAAGGGGTCACCCGGGGCGAGGTGGGAGGCGACGACGAGCCGAACGTCCACCGCGGGTGAGAGCAGGTGGTGCACCAGCTGGTACAGGTCATCAGGGTCGCCGGAGAAGTCGTTGTCAGCGATGACCCGGACTCGCGGTGGGGCCAGCGGGGGCTCCCCCGGCAGCCAGCGGTGGTCGCCGATCGTCCAGGTGGCGGGCGTTGACGTCATGGGTCCGTGGCTCCTGGAGGGTGTGGGGTTCAGCCCTTGACGGCGCCGGAGAAGGCCCCGGCGACGAAGTAGCGCTGGAAGAGCAGGTAGACGATGAGCACAGGGACGGCCGACATGATGATGAAGGCGTTCAGCGGTCCGTACTCCGTGGACCTCTGGCCGCTGAAGCTCAACACCGCCAGCGGCACCGTCCAGTTGTCCTGGCTCTGCAGCAGCGTCGCGGCGATGGCGTACTCGTTCCACGTCGCCACGAAGTCCAGGATGAACAGCGCGGCCAGGGCCGGCTTGGCCAGCGGCAGGCAGATCTGCCAGAAGATGCGGAAGGTGGATGCTCCGTCCAGGCGGGCGGACTCCTCCAGCTCGTCGGGGATGGCGCGGAAGAAGCCGTAGAGCATGAAGATCTGGTAGGGAACGCCGAAGGCGAGGTAGGGCAGGATCAGCCCCAGCTTCGTGTCGAGCAGGTCGAGGCTGAGCATCGTCGTGAACAGCGGCCCGAGCCCGACCTGGATCGGAACCATGGACCCGGCCACCAGCACGGCGAGGACGAGCTTCGAGAAGCGGAAGCGCAGGCGAGCCAGGGCGTAGGCGGCTGCCGCAGCCAGGAGCAGCCCGATGGGCACCTTGATGACGGCCACGACGAGGCTGTTCGCGCCGGTGACCCACAGGTCGCCGGTCTCCACGGCGTCGGCGTAGTTGACCCACTGCCACACGCTCGGCAGGTGCCACGTCGGTGCGGTGTTGACGTCGGCGTTCGTCTTCACCGAGGTGAGGAACATGAACACGAACGGCAGCGCCCAGATGAGCGCCGAGACGGCGAGGGAGATCCACAGGCCGATGCCGACGTAGTCGCGTCGCGGCCGGTTGGGCGGGGGCGCCGGCACGGCGGCGACCTGGCCGCCGCTGGCCGAGGGGTTCGCGAGGATGGTGGCGCCGCTCATCAGTGCTCCTCGGCCTTCAGGGTGCGGACCAGGTAGGGGACGACCAGGCACAGCGAGACCGCCAGCAGCACGGTGGCGACCGCCCCGCCCTGGCCGAAGTCGTGGTTGGTGATGGACTGCTGGTAGGACCACAGCGCGAGCACCTGCGTGCTCTGCGCGGGGCCGCCGCCGGTCATGCCGACGATGAGGTCGTAGACCTTCAGGGAGTTGATGATCGTCAGGATGGTGACGACCGCCGTCGTCGGGCGCAGCGCGGGGACCGTCACGGCCTTGAAGACCTGCCAGCGGTTCGCGCCGTCGACCCGAGCGGCGTCGACGAGCTCGGCCGGCACCTGCTGCAGGCCGGCGAGGAAGAGCACGAGGCTGAAGCCGACGCCCTGCCAGACGCTGGCGACGAAGACCGAGTAGAGGGCGATCTGCGGGTCGCCCAGCCACTCCTGCTGCAGCGAAGCCAGGCCCACGGCCTCGAGGAGCTGGTTCAGGGACCCGACGTTGGGGTTGTAGATCCAGCGCCACATCGCTGCCACGGTGATGGAGGCGAAGACGGCCGGGATGTAGAAGACCGAACGGAAGAGGTTGCGTCCGACCATCCGGCGGTTCAGCGCGAGAGCCAGGAGCAGGCCCATGAGCATGGGGATGAGCAGGGAGAGCACGACCCAGATCACGGAGTTCGTCAGCGCTCGGTAGAACACGGGGTCGTTGGTGAAGGTGCGCACGTAGTTGTCGAGGCCGACGAAGACGGGCTCGTCGTTGCGGAAGCCCGTCCACTCGAAGAAGGACAGCCGCACCGCGTCCAGCATCGGGTAGACCAGGAACCCCAGGTACAGGACCACGGCGGGGAGCAGGTAGGGCAGGGCCTGCACGAAGCGCCGATCGGACCGGCGGCGCGGCGGCGCCTGCGGCGCAGGCGGCGCAGGCGGGTGGTGGACGGCGGTCATGGCACCTCTCCCGGGAACTGAGGTCACGTGTCGGACGACTCGCGAGGACCCCGGACGCCTCGGCGCCCGGGGTCCTCGGCGGGTCAGGCGTTCGAGTCGATGAAGGCCTGGAACTCCGCGCCGGCGTCGCCCGGGGCCAGCCCACCGGTCAGGACGGAGTTCATGACGCGCCAGTACTCCGTGGTCTGGTCCAGCGTCAGGTTCTGGTCGTTGTTCAGGTAGAAGCCGCTGGCGGCGTCGTACAGCGGAGGCCACAGCTCGTGCAGGGGGTGGCCGGTGGCGGTGGGGACCTCGGTGTTGACCGAGATGGGCGAGAACGCCCCGACGACCTTGTTCTGCTCCTCGGTGGAGGTGATGAAGTCCAGGAACTCCGCCGCCTCCTCGGGCTTCTCGCTGGCGGCGTTGATGTAGAAGCCCTCACCGAAGCCGTACAGGCGCTCGGTGCCGGTGGGGAACTTGAAGACCCCGATGTTCGCGGGGTCCATGCCGTTGTCGACGACGAGGGAGTCGAACCAGGTGCCTTCGTAGGCCATCGCGGCGTCACCGGTGTAGAAGAGCTGCTGCGCCTCGGCGTCCGCGACGCCCTGGAAACCGTCGTTGAAGTACTCGTCGCCCCAGGTCTTGAGCTGGGTGAAGGACTCGTCCACGCACGGGGTGTCCCAGCTGGTCTCGGCGGTGACGAGCTGGTCGAAGGTGTCCGAGCCGCAGTTGGTCTCGATGAGGGAGTCGAGCAGGCGCATCACGTGCCAGTTGACGGTCCCGCCGAAGGTGATCGGGGTGGTTCCGGCCGCGGCCAGCTTGGCCGCTGCCGCCTCGAACTCCTCGTACGTCGTGGGCTCAGCGGTGATGCCGGCCTGAGCGAACAGCTCCTTGTTGTAGTAGATGGCCTCGGCCTGCTGCGTGAAGGGCACGCCGTGGTAGCCGCCGTAGCGGGTGATGTTGCTCAGAGTCGCCTCGCCGAAGCGGTCGGCCCAGCCGTACTGCTCGTACTCGGCGGTGAGGTCCTTGCTCAGACCCGCCTCGACGAGCTCGCCTCCGAGTCCGGGGCCTTCCCAGTACCAGTAGATGTCGGGGCCGGCGTCGGTACCGGCGACCTGGCGCAGCGCGTCCTTGTGGGCGTCGGTGGAGCGCTCCTCGATGGTGACCGTGACACCCTCGTTGGCGGCCTCGAAGTCGCTCACGAGGGTGTCCATGGCCTCCTTCTGCGCCCCCTCCAGGGTGAGCATCCAGACGGTCAGCTCGTCGTCTCCGCCGCCACCAGCGCTTCCGCCGCAGGCTGCCAGGGTGCCGATCATGCCGGCCGCCGCCACCGCAGCGAGCATCCTCTTCGCGCGCAACTCTGCCTCCGAGAAGGTGTGTGGGGCACGGACCGCCGTGGTCCGACCCTGTGCTCCGCCGCTGCGGCACCGATGCCGTCGACGTCTCGGTCATCACGACCAGTGACGGCAACTATGGACAACCGGTTGACCAATTGCAAGCCCTTCGCACGACCAGGAAGGACTCGACCGGGTCACGATCGGACCCGCATGCGCAGGGAGTCGGGCGGCGCCGGGGCGCAGGAGGCCTAGCTGGCGCTGAGGCGACGGGTGGCGGTGGCCATGTGGACGGCCATGGCGGCCGCGGCCGCGTTCTCGTCGCCGGCGCGGACGGCCTCGTGGATGGCCTCGTGCTCGTCGCAGGCGGTCCGTGCCGCCTCCTCGGTGGTGAGGGCGCGGTCGGCGTAGACCTGGAGCAGGGACCGGACCACCGACAGGAGGTCCATCACGAGGTCGTTGCCCGCGGTCTCGGCGAGCGCGTCGTGGAAGTCGCGGTCCGCCTTGGCGAAGGCGCGCAGGTCCTGCCCGGCGCGCCGCATGCGGGCCAGCGACGCCTCCTGGCGCACCAGTCCCGCCTGCCCACCACGACCTGCGGCGAGGCGTGCGCTGTAGATCTCCAGACCGGCCCGCAGCTCGAGCAGCTCGCTCGTGCTCTGCCGACCGATGAGGAGGCCCCAGCGGAGCGTCTGCGGCAGCAGCTCGCTGGCGGTGCCCCTCAGGTACGTGCCCGACCCGGGGCGCACGTCGACGATCCCGAGGATCTCCAGAGCGGCGAGGGCCTCGCGGACGGCAGAGCGGCCGACGCCCAGCGTGGCGGCGAGCTGGCGCTCGGGAGGCAGCCGCGTGCCGGGCTGGACCGACCCGCCGAGGAAGAGGTCGAGCAGCCGGCGGGCCACCTCCGCGGACGGCGCTCCGGTGGACACGGCCTGCAGGGAGGCGGAGATGACGGCCGACTGGTCGTCGCTGAAGGCGGGCACGAGGCGACCCTAGGGCCGCAGCCCCCCGCCGCGTGGCGCAGAACGAAGCGGGCGCACTCTTGCAATTGGTCAACCGGTTTGCCACAGTGAGGGGACGAGCCTGACCCACAGGCGAGGCGGGGCGCACCGGAGCGCAACCCGCCGGCGAGCGGAGGAGACCCGTGGCTGACGCCCTGCGCCTGGTCATCGGCAGCGATGGCGCGGCCCACCCGTGCGAGCAGGTGCTGACGACGGGCCGGCGCGTCATCGGCCTCGAGCTCGCTGGACGCCCGGTGCACGGGTGGCCGTCCTACCGCTCCGACACCGCCTCCGCCCCGGCGGCGGAGGTCGCCGGGATCAGCCGCTGCGAAGCGCGCGCGGACGCATGACCCCTCCGCCGACCGCCGTCCGCCCCGAGCGCCCACGGGTCTCGGTGGGGATGAGCCTGAAGATGTACTTCGGTCACGACGACGCCCTGCGGTGGTTCCACCAGGTCGCCGACGGGCTGCGCTCCCGACCGGCCGTCTCGGCCGGCACCGTCGACGTGTTCGTCGTCCCCACCTACCTGCAGATCCCCGCCGCCCTGCGCACCTTCGACGGCAGCGGCGTCCGGGTCGGTGCCCAGGACCTCGCCACCGAGGACTCCGGCCCGTACACCGGGGAGGTCAGCGCCGCCGAGCTCGCCGAGGTCGGTGTCACCCTCGCTGAGGTCGGCCACGCGGAGCGACGTCGGCTGTTCGGTGATGACGACGCCGTCGTGGCAGCCAAGACCGCCGCCGCGCTGCGCAACGGCATCCACCCGCTGCTGTGCGTCGGCGAGCGACACCGCTCCCCCGGTGAGCAGGCCGCCCGGGCCGCCCAGGACCAGCTGCTCTCGGCGCTGCAGGACGCCCCCAGCGGTGCCCTCACCGTCGCCTACGAACCGGTCTGGGCGATCGGCGCGCCAGCGCCCGCGCCGCCGGACCACGTGCGCACCGTCGTCCGCCACCTGTCCGCGGTGGTCGCGGAGATGCCCGGGCGCACGGGGTCGACCGTCATCTACGGCGGGTCGGCCGGTCCCGGGCTGCTCACCGAGCTGGCGGGCGACGTCGACGGCGTCTTCCTGGGCCGCTCCGCCCACGACCCGGCCGCCTTCCTCGACGTCGTCGACGAGGCCGTCGCCCTGTCGGAGCGGGTGATGGCGTGATCGGCCTGAGCACCTACAGCTTCTTCTGGGAGCACTCCGACCGCTCCCCCGAGCCGCTGTCGATGCGCGGCGCCTTCGAGGCCACGGCGGCGATGGGCGTCGGTCTGTTCCAGGTCTGCGACTACGCCCCGCTCGACGCGATGACGGAGCACGACGTCGCCGAGGCCGCCGCAGCAGCGCGCGACCTCGGGCTGGTGGTCCAGCTCGGCACCAAGGGGCTCGAGCCCGAGCACCTGGCCCGCCACCTGCGGCTCGCCGAGGCCTTCGACGCGCGGCTGGTGCGCAGCATGGTGACGAGCCCGACGTCGTCGCCCTCCCTCGCGCAGGCCGGCGCCTGGCTCGACACGGCGCTGCCCGCCTACGAGGCCGCGGGGGTCGCCCTGGCTCTGGAGACCTACGAGCAGGTGTCGACCGCCGACCTGGTCGCCCTGGTGGCTGCGCGCGGGAGCGATCACCTCGGCGTCTGCCTGGACCCGGCGAACGCCGTCGCACGGCTCGAGCACCCCCGCGCGTGCGTCGAGACCGCCGCGCCCCACGTCCTCAACGTGCACGTGAAGGACTTCACCTTCGCCCGCCAGGACGGCTGGGTGGGCTTCACCTTCTCCGGAGCCCCGATGGGCACCGGCCTGCACGACTACGACCACCTGCTCGCCACCGTGCGGCCCCGCGACCGCGGGGTCGACGAGGTGGTCGAGCACTGGCTGCCCTGGCAGGGCGACCCCGAGACCACCGTGCGCACCGAGCGCGAGTGGACCCGCGCCGCCGTCGAGCACCTGCGCACGACCACAGAGCCCCCCTCGCCCGCCCCCGACCGACCCGCCGCCTGAGAGGTCCCGATGACCACCTTCGCCAACGCCCCCGCTCCCTCGCAGGTCCCGACCGCCACCATCGCGGTGATCGGCGCCGGGGGGAAGATGGGGACCCGCGTCTCCGACAACCTCGTCAAGACCGACCACCGGGTCTTCTACGTCGAGAGCTCCCCCACCGGGCAGGAGCGCGTGGCCGCCGCCGGCCGCGAGCTCACCGAGGCCGCGACCGCCGTCGCGGAGGCCGACATCGTCGTGCTGGCCGTGCCCGACCTGGCCCTGGGCCCGGTGACCGCCGAGCTCGTGCCGCAGATGAAGTCGGGTGGCATCGTGCTCACCCTCGACCCGGCCGCCGCCTACGCCGGACTGCTCACGACCCGCGACGACGTGGTGCAGGCCGTGGCCCACCCGTGCCACCCCTCGGTCTTCCTGCAGCGCACCACCCCGGAGGAGTACGCCGACACCTTCGGCGGGATCGCCGCCCCGCAGGACGCCGTCGCCGCGGTGGAGTCCGACGACCCGGCCGTCGTCGCCGTCGTCGAGGCCACCGTGCGCGCCATCTACGCCCCCGTCATCGACGTCCACTTCGTGACCATCAAGCAGCTGGCACAGCTCGAGCCGACCCTGGTCGAGACCGTCGCCTGCATGATCGGCTCGCTGCTCAAGGAGGCCCTGGACGAGGCCGTGACCACCATGGGCGTGCCCGAGGCCGCGGCCCGCAGCATGCTGCTCGGGCACACGCAGGTGGCGCTGGCCAACGGGCTGCGCGGAGACAACCCGTTCTCCGACGCCTGCCTGATCGCCATGGACTACGGCCGGGAGAGCATCATCAAGGACGACTGGAAGAAGATCTTCCGCGACGACGAGCTCGACGCCAACCTCGCCCGCATGCTGCACCTGGACCACATCGACCGCGGCGAGCACCGGTCGTGAGCGCCCCGTCCCAGCGGCTGGCCGGGAAGACCGCGCTCGTCACCGGGTCCGCCACCGGCATCGGGCGGGCCGTCGCGGAGCGGTTCGCCGCCGAGGGCGCACGCGTCGTGATCGCAGACCGCGACGCCCCCGCCGCGCTGGCCACCGCGGACGCCGTCGGTGGCACCGCCCGCGCGGTGGTCGTCGACATCTCCGACGAGGCCTCCGTCGAGGCCGCCTTCCGCGAGCTCGCCGAAGCCGGCTGGGCACCGGACGTGGTCGTCGCCAACGCCGGCGTCCAGCTGTTCGGGCAGGACGCCAGGGCCGGTGACCTCGACCTCGACGTCTGGCGCCGCACCCTCGACGTCAACCTCACCGGGACCTTCCTGACGGTGAAGCACGCGGTGCGCTCGATGCTGGCGACCTCACCCGCCGGCGGGTCGATCATCCTCACCGGCAGCCCGACCGGGCTGAACGGGGAGGGCGCCGACTTCACCGCCTACAGCGCCTCCAAGGCCGGCATCCACGGGCTGACCCGCACGGTGGCCGCCGCCTACGCCGGCACCGGGATCCGCGTGAACACCGTGGTGCCCGCGTACACCGAGACGTCGCTGGTCAGCACCATCAGCGACGACCCGGAGGCGCGACGCGCCATCATCGGGCGCATCCCGCTCGGCCGCGCGGGGGCCCCGCGCGACGTCGAGGGGATCATGGTCTTCCTCGCCAGCGACGACGCGGAGTTCGCCACCGGCGCGCTGTTCGCCGTCGACGGCGGGATGACCACCCTCTGAGACCCGCCGTGACCTGGTGGGAGCCCGGCGCTCCGCACGAGCGGGGGGCCTGGCGCTGGGAGCTGCGCGGTGACGAGGTCGCCGACATCCGCTACCGGGGTCGCCTGCTGCTGCGCAGCGTCCGCGCCGTCAGCCGCGACGCCGACTGGGGCACCCGTGAGCTGCGGGTGGAGGGGGTGCAGGAGTCACCCGCCGGTCTGCGCCTCGAGGTCTCGGTGCACGACGACGACGGCTCCCCCCTCCTGGTCGGGGCGGTCTCCGTCGAGGCCGGAGGCCGCCGGCTGGCCGTCGCGGTGGACCTGCTCGCCGAGGCGGACGTGGTCACCACCCGGACCGGCCTGGTCGTGCTGCACCCGCCGCACCTGGCGGGTGAGCCGCTGCACGTCGCGCACCCCGGTGGTGACGTGGAGGCCACGGCCTTCCCCCGGGCGGTCAGCCCCCACCAGCCGGCGTTCGACATCGCCGGGTTCGCCTGGCGCGACGGCGACGTCGAGGCCGAGGTGCGCTTCGAGGGCGACGTCTTCGAGATGGAGGACCAGCGCAACTGGACCGATGCCTCCTTCAAGACGTACAACCGCCCGCTCTCGATGCCCTTCCCGCACCTGGTGGCAGCCGGTGAACGGGTCGTCCAGCGGGTCGAGGTCCGCGCCGCCGTCCCGGCGGACGTCCCGGCCTCCGGCGGGGACCGCGGCGGCGCCGGGCGGGACGCCGTCGTCGTCCTGCGGGATGGCGGGCGCTTCCCCGACCTCGCGCTGGGCGCCTCGACGGCGCCGGACCCCGCTCCCCCGGCGCTGCCGCAGATCGGGGCTGCGGTGCTGGTCGAGCTGGAGCTGGGCTCACCCGCGTGGCAGGAGGCGCTGGACCGCGCGGCCGCCGGTGGGGCCCCGCTGGACGTCCGCGTGGTCCTCGACCACGGCGACAGGAGGCACCTCGCCGCCCTCGACGCGGTGGTCCGTGCCTCGGCCGGCCTCGACGTGGTGCGCATCGGTGCCTTCGACGCCACCACCCACGTCACCGACCGCCCGACCGCTGCGGCGCTGCGCGCCGCCCTGGAGACCGCGGGCCGGGAGACCCCCGTGGTCGGCGGCGCACGGTCGCACTTCACCCAGCTCAACCGCGAGCGGGCGGACCTGCCGGACGACCTCGCCGGAGTCACCTTCTCCACCACCCCGCTCTTCCACGCCGTCAGCACCGAGCAGCTCGTCGAGTCCGTCGCGGTCCAGCGGACCGTCGCCCAGCAGGCCGTGGCCATCGCGGGTGACGCACCCGTGCACGTCGGACCGGTCACCCTGAAGCCCCGGTTCAACGACGTCGCGACGACGGCACCGGCTCCAGGCCCCACCGCGCCCGCGAGCGACCCGCGGCAGAGCGCCCCCGAGCTGGCCGCCTGGACGGTCGCCTCGGCGGCCGCGCTCGCCGTGCGCGGCGTCGCCAGCCTCACGTACTTCGAGCAGTGGGGACCGCGCGGCGTGGTCACCGCAGGCGGTGCCGAGCTGCCCGCGGCGGCCGCGCTGCGCGCCCTCGACGCGCTGCGCGGCACCGACCTGCTCACCGGTGAGAGCCCCGACGGCCTGCTCTGGGCCCTGGGAGGCACCACCCCCGAGGCGACGACGGTGCTGACCGCCAACCTCAGCGCTGCTCTCCGGCACGTCACGGTCGAGACGCCGCACGGCCGCCTGGCCGTCCAGCTGCCCGCGGGCAGCTGGACGCGCACCGACCTCCCCGCCTGACCGGCGCCCACCACACGTCCACCGCCCCTGCACCCCCTGCACCCCCTGCACCCCTGCCCGGAGGACCCCTGTGGCGCGACTGACCAACGACCCCGCCCGCTTCGCCGACGAGGTCGCCGACGGCTTCGCGGCAGCCCACCGCGACCGCGTCCGCCGGGTTCCCGGCGGCGTCGTGCGCGCCGAGCCGGCGGCGCGCGGCACGGTGGCCGTCGTCATCGGCGGCGGCTCCGGGCACTACCCCGCCTTCGCCGGCCTCGTCGGCCCCGGGCTGGCTGCCGGTGCGGTGATGGGCAACGTCTTCGCCTCCCCCTCGGCCCAGCAGGTGCGCTCGGTGGCCCGCGCCGCCGACCGCGGAGCCGGCGTGCTGCTCGGGTACGGCAACTACGCCGGCGACGTCCTGAACTTCACCGACGCCGCCGAGCGCCTCACCGCCGACGGCGTGCAGGTGCTCTCCCTCGCCGTCACCGACGACATCTCCAGCGCCCCGGCCGATCGCGCCGCCGAGCGGCGCGGCGTGGCCGGCGACGTCGTCGTCTTCAAGATCGCCGGAGCGGCGGCTGAGGCGGGACTCGACCTCCAGGGGGTGCACCGCGTCGCCATCGCGGCCAACGCCCGCACCCGCACCTTCGGGGTCGCCCTGTCCGGGTGCACCCTGCCCGGGGCAGCGACCCCCCTGTTCACCGTGCCCGCCGGGCGGATGGCCCTGGGGATGGGCATCCACGGTGAGCCCGGTGTCGGGGAGGTCGAGGTGCCCGCTGCGGACGGCCTGGCTGACCTCCTGGTCGACTCCCTGGTGAGCGAGCTGCCCGACGGTGTGCCCGCTGCGGACGGCCAGCGCGCAGCGGTGCTGCTCAACGGCCTCGGCGGCATCGGCTCGGAGGAGCTGTTCCTGCTCTACCGCCGGGTCGAGCAACGGCTGGGCGACCTGGGTGTCACGGTGGTCGACCCCGAGGTGGGCGCCTTCGTCACCAGCTTCGACATGCAGGGGCTGTCGCTGACGCTCACCTGGCTGGACGACGAGCTCGAGGGCTACTGGCGCGCCCCGGCCGACTCGCCCGCCCTCCGTCGCGGCGGAGCTGGGGCGGAGCTGAGCACCAGCAGCGGCCCGGACGGCGTCGAGGACGGTGACGGGCTCGTCGCCGCGGACCTCGGGAACCCCGCCTCCGCCGGGGTCCCCCCGGCCAGCCCGGGTTCTCGAGCCCTGGCGGTGCTGGCAGCCGGTGTCGTGGCTCGGGTCAGCGAGCTCATCGACGTCCACGCCGAGGAGCTGGGACGCATCGACGCCGTCGCCGGCGACGGTGACCACGGCATCGGCATGCAGCGCGGCACCCGCGCCGCCGCGGCGGCCTCAGCGGCTGCGGCCGCCCGAGGCGCTGGTGCGGGCACGCTGCTCCAGGTGGCCGGAGAGGCCTGGGCGGACGAGGCCGGGGGGACCTCGGGGGCGCTGTGGGGGGCGATGCTCGACGAGGTCGGCAGGTCCCTCGGAGACCAGGACGTCCCCGGTGGTGGAGGTGCTGCAGACGCCGCCGCAGCAGCCGCCGCGGCCGTCCACCGGCGAGGAGGGGCGGTGGTGGGGGACAAGACCATGGTCGACGCGCTCGAACCCTTCGTGCAGGCGCTGCGCGACGCGGTGGCAGCGGGCACCTCGCTGCCCGCTGCGCTGGACCAGGCGGCCCGGGCGGCCCGGGCCGGCGCGGACGCCACCGCGGCCCTGGTGCCTGGACGGGGACGGGCCAGGACCCACGGGGAGCGGTCGGTGGGCACGCGGGACGCCGGTGCCGTGTCGCTGGCCCTCATCGCCGGCGCGGTCGCCGATGCGGTGTCATCGCAGGGAGGCGGCTCCGGTCGTTGACGGCCTCGACGCCGCGGTGACCGGCAGCCGCCGCCTCACCGGATGCCGGAGCGGGCGAACCCCTGCACGAAGTACCGCTAGAACACCAGGAACAGCACCACCATCGGGGCCACGTTGAGCAGCGCGAACGCCATCGTGGCCCCGTAGTCCGACCCGAACTGCCCCTGCAGGTACAGCAGCCCGATGGGCAGGGTGAACAGCCGGTTCTGCTGCAGCGCGATCAGGGGCCAGGCGAAGTCGTTCCAGCTCTGCAGCACGCTCATGAAGAACAGCACCGCGACCAGCGGCTTGCTGAGCGGCAGCACGACGGCGGTGAAGATGCGCAGGTGCCCGGCGCCGTCGATGCGCGCGGCGTCGACCAGGTCGCGCGGGATGCCGAGCATCGACTGGCGGGCCAGGAAGATGCCGAACGCCGACGCCGCCGTCGGCAGGATGACCGCCCAGTACGTGCCGTACAGCTCCAGCGCCGTGACCAGCCGGAACAGCGGCACCATGATCACCTGGACGGGGATCATCAGGGTCGCCAGCGCAGCGACGAACAGCAGGCCCGACCCGCGGAACCGCAGGTGCGCGAACGCGTACCCGCCGAGCAGGCTGGTCACGACGGTGATGACGGCGGTGACGCCCGCGATGGCCACGGAGTTCGACACCCAGGTGCCCACGGGGAAGCTCGAGAAGACGCGCTCGAAGTTGGCGGCGGTGAGCTCCCGGGGCCACAGGCGCAGCGTCCCGCCGAGCAGCTCCGCGCGGCTCGACAGGGCCACCACGACCATCCAGTACAGCGGGAACAGCGTCACGAGGCTGACGACGACGGCGGCCGCCACCCGCAGGCCGAAGAACCGCCCGCGCGCGCGTCGCCCGGCTGCGCGGCCCGGTGTGCTCGTGGCCGTGCTCATTCGACGAGGTCCCGGGTCCGGCTGGTCCTCCACTGCACCGCGGTGAACGCGAGCACCACCAGCAGCAGCACGACGCCGATGGCCGCCGCGTAGCCCTGGTCGCGCGTGACGAAACCGGTCTCGTAGGCGTACGTGACCAGCACCGACGTCGCGTCACGGGGGCCTCCCCCGGTCATGACGAACACGACGTCGAAGACCTGGAAGGAGTAGATGACGTTCATGACGAGCAGGAAGAACGACGACGGGCCCACCAGCGGCACGGTGACGTACCGGAACTGCTGCCAGGCACCGGCGCCGTCCAGACGGGCCTGCTCGTAGAGCACCGGGCTGATGCCCTGGAGCCCCGCCAGGTAGATCAGCATGTTGAAGCCGACCCGCCACCACAGCGTCACGAGCACGACGGACGCGAACGCCGCTGCTCCCCCGGACTGCCACGGCACGTCGGGCAGGCCCGCCGCCCGCACGAGCCTGTCGAGGATGCCGCTGTTCTCGTCGAAGACGAGCACGCCCATCAGCGCCGTCGCGACCCCGGAGATCGCCATCGGGAGGATGAGCACCGAGCGGAACACCCCGCGCGCGGGCAGCACCGAGTTCAGCAGGACGGCGACGGCGAGGCCCATCGCCATCGACAGCGGCGTGACGAGGGCGGTGAACAGCACCGTGTTGCCGGCGGCGCGCCAGAACTGGGCGTCGCCCAGGAGGCGGCCGTAGTTCTCCAGCCCCGCCCAGGTGCCCTGCCCGAAGCCGTCGGTGCGCTGGAAGCTGATGAGCAGCGCCCACGCCAGGGGCAGCAGCACGAACAGCCCGAGCAGGAGCGCGGCGGGCCCGACGAAGGCGTAGCCGGCGAGCTGCTCGCGGACCGGACCCGAGCGCCACCCCCTCCGGCGCCGCGGTGGCCCACCCGCCGCGACGGGTGGGCGGCGGACGGTCGTCGCGGTCACGGGCGGCTCACCGGCTGACCGCGGCCTGGATGCCCGCGGTGATCCCCGCGACGGTGTCGGCGGTGCTCTGGCCACCGACGAAGGCCAGCTCGAGCTGGTCCTGCAGCACGCTGATGATGCCCGGCATCACCGGGGAGGCGACCTGTGCGGAGTCCTGCGGCAGCACCTGGGAGGCCTGGCCGAGGAAGACGGGGGTCAGCTCGGGGCGCACCTGGAACTCGATGCCCGACTCCGCGAGGTCGGCGCGGGTGGGCAGCAGGGAGGCGCCCTCGCAGAACTCCTTCATGGAGTCGGCGCCGGTGAGGGAGTCGAGGAACGCCGCGGCCAGCTCGGGGTCGGCGCCCTTCGTCGCGACCAGGGCGTTGCCGCCGAAGTCGCCACCGCCGCGTGCTCGCACCGGAGCGGGGGCGGCGCCCCACTCGAAGTCGAGGATGGAGTCGGCGTCGGGGATGTTGAAGGCGCCGGACCACACCATCGCCGCCGTCTGGGAGTACCAGGTGTCCGCGGCGTACGTCGACGACTTGATGCTGTTGTTGGCGGGCACCCAGCCGTTGGCGAAGAAGCTCTTCGTGAAGTCGACGGCTGCGCGGCCGGCGTCGGAGTCGATCGCGGGGCCGGCCAGGTCGTCGGTGAGGAAGCGCCCGTCGGCCTGGAACAACCAGCTCAGCCAGCGGGTGACGCCGTTGCCCTGCCAGTTGTAGGCGAAGGGGTAGCGGTCGGCGGGCAGCGACGTGCGCAGCTGCGCGGCGACGGCGGCCAGCTCGTCCCAGGTCCACGCGTCGTCGACCGTCGTCGGCACGTCGGTGATGCCCGCCTGCTGCAGGAGCGCCGTGTTGTAGAGGATCGCCGAGGTGTCGGTGTGGTGGGGCACCCCGAAGGGCCGGCCACCGCTCTGCACCGCGGCCCAGGCCTGCGGGGTGAAGCGGTCGGCGGCGTCGGCGGGCAGGTGCCCGGACAGGTCGAGCAGCTGCCCGGCGCCGGCGTACCCGCCGAAGGTGTAGTAGGGCACGCGGAAGACGTCGGGCGGGTTGCCGGCCTGGATCTGGGCGTCGATGTTCGTGAACATCTGCTCGTAGGGGACGGCGTTCAGGGTGACGGTGCCGCCCCCGGCGTCCTGGAAGCGGGTGATCGCCGACTGGAAGCCCGCGAGCTCGGCGTCGGTGCCCCAGGTGGTGAAGGTCAGCGTCCCGGGTCCGCCGCTGCCGCCGGGCTCGGTGTCGTCCTGCTGGGTGAAGCCGCTGCACGACGACAGCAGCGCTGCCGCGCTGCCGGCACCGGTGGCGGCCAGGAGCTGGCGTCGGGTCAGGTGCATGTGGTGATCCCCCCGGAGCGCGGACCGCGACCGAGGGACGACCTCGAGGCGGCGACCACTGCCGCGGTCCTGCGGCACGAGCCACCAGTGTTCGACGCGTTCCCGCTGACCGCGACCGGCGAGAGACCGGCGGACGTCCATCGCGGTCAGCGGGGTGGGCGCCGCAGCAGGGGGCGCAGCAGCGCCAGCACAGCGACCAGCAGCACGGCCGCTCCCGCCGCCCCGGCGAACGGCACCACGAGACCGGCCAGACCGCCGCCCTGCCCCGACGCCGGGAGCAGCACCGCGAGCGCCAGCACCTGGGCACCCGCCTGGACCAGCGCGTACCGGCCGAGAGGCCGCCCGAGCGCGGCCAGCTGCACCCACCCCCGTCGCGGCAGGGCGCGCACCAGCGCGGTCAGCACCACCAGCAGGTGCACCCCGGCGAGCAGCGCGAAGGACCGCGGCTGCACCGGCGCCAGCGGCTGCAGGGCCTGCAGCGCGGCCACCACCAGGACCAGGCCGACGACGATCGCCGGGGCCGGCCGCAGCGCCACGAGCGCCGCCACGAGGAGGGCCAGCAGCCACGGCACCGGGGTCGAGACGGCGACCAGGCCCGCCGCCACGAGACCGGCCACCCCGGACAGCACGGCGACCGGCACCACCGGACCGACGTGCGGCCACTCGGGCACGGCGGTCGCAGGTCCGGGCGCCGGACGCACCCACCTCCGCGGCCTCACCGCGGCCGCCGCCTCGACAGCGCCCGCAGCTGCGCCCGCCGTCCTGACGCGCCGGAGGCGCCCGCCCAGCTGACGACCTCCACGCCGACCGCGCGCAGGTCGTCGAGGCGGTCCTCCCGCTCGGCCGCGACCACGCGGTGCGCCAGCCGCTGCTGGGCCGTGCTCCCGCCGAGGCGGGGCGCCGGCAGCACGTCGACGGCCACCACGCGGTGGCCCCGGCTGCGCCAGGTGCGCGCGGCGCTCCCCGCGACGTCGTCGAGGAAGGTCGACAGCACGTACACCAGCGCCGACGGCGGCACCGGCGGCAGGCGCCGCACCCCGGTCGGCGCCCCGGTCAGCGACCCGGTGAGCGACCCGGCAGCGCGGGTGGTGGCGACGGCGGCGAGCACCCGGCGCAGGTGCCGGTCGCCGGAGCCGACGGTCGTGGCGCGCCCGTGGGCGCCGAGGTCGCAGAACGCCACCCGGTCGCCGCGGCGGACGGTCCCGGTGGCGATGGCGCTGGCGGCCTGCCGGGCGAGGTGCAGCGAGCTGACCCCCCGCAGCCCGGCGCGGTTGCTGGCCCACTGCGCCACCACCTCGCCGACGTCGTCGCGGCTGTCGAGGACGACGACGGCGACGGCGTCCGACGTCGCCAGCGTGCGCCGCACGTACAGGTCGGTGACCTCGCCGGCCACCCGCGAGCGCCGGGCGGTGGCCCGCCAGTCGATGCGCCGCAGCCGGTCGCCGGGGGTGAAGGGCCCGACGTCGCGGAAGTCGCCGCCCTGGCCGGGGCGGGAGGAGTCGTGCACCCCGCTCAGGCCCCGCAGCCCCGGGGGCAGCGGCAGGTCGCGGGCGGGGCTGGACGCCGGGGTGAGCACGCGCTCGGCCGTGGCCGGGCCCAGCGGCCCGGCCACGAGCCCGCCGTCGGGGGCGACCAGCCCGAGCGAGGCCCGCACCACCTCCTGCGGTCCGGAGACGCCCAGCAGCGCGACGCGGCCCGTCAGCTCGGTGGTCGACGGCCCCAGCACGAGCAGCCGCGAGCGCCCTCCGACCAGCGACAGGTGCAGCAGCGACAGCTCCGTGCCCGGGGGCGTGCTCGTGGTGACGCGGTAGCCGACGCTGCGGCCGGCCACCCCGGCCGCGGCGTCCGCAGCGGCGCCCACCTCGACGTCCACCGCGACCGAGGCCTCCCCCGCCGCCGGGCGCTGCCACCCGAGGGCGGCGGTCACCAGCAGCGGAGCCCCCAGCAGGGCGACGTCGGGGCGTCCGAGCACCAGCCCGGTCGCAGCGAGCACCGCGCCGAGACCGACGGCGACCGCGGGCGAGGCCGTCCACGTCCAGGTGGGCACCCCCCTCACCGGGTCACCGGCTCACGCCCGGGAGCCGGCAGCGCCCGCGGTGGCCGGTCCCGGCACCGTGGCGACCGCGGCGCGGACCACCTCCGCGGTCTCGATCCCCGCGGCCCACGCGTCGGTGGTGAGCACCAGGCGGTGGGCGAGCACGGGGCTCGCGGCGCGCTTGACGTCCTCCGGCTCCACGAAGGCCCGCCCCGCCAGCACCGCGAGCGCCCGGGCCACCAGCAGCAGCGCCTGCGAGCCGCGGGGGCTGGCGCCGACCTGCACCGAGGGGTGGTCGCGGGTGGCCGCGGCGAGGTCGACGCAGTAGCCGGCCACGTCGGGGTCGACGTGCACGGCCTCGACGGCCGCCTGCATGGCGAGCACCTGCGCGGCGTCGACGACGGGCTCGACGTGCGCGGCCTCCTGCCGACGGGCGACCCGGTTCAGCAGGATCCGCTGCTCCTGGGCGCGGTCGGGGTAGCCGACGGCGAGGCGGACCATGAACCTGTCGAGCTGGGCCTCGGGCAGGGCGTAGGTGCCCTCGTGCTCGACGGGGTTCGAGGTGGCCACCACCCGGAACGGCCGCGGCAGCGGGTGGCTGCGGCCCTCCACGGTGACCTGCCCCTCGGCCATGGCCTCCAGCAGCGCCGACTGCGTCTTGGGCGGGGTGCGGTTGATCTCGTCGGCCAGCAGCAGGCTGGTGAAGACCGGTCCGGGCTGGAACTCGAAGGAGCGCCCGGCCGGGTCGTAGACGAACGAGCCGGTGATGTCGGCGGGCAGCAGGTCGGGCGTGCACTGCAGGCGGCGGAAGTCCAGGCCCAGCGCCGCCGCGAGGCTGCGGGCGGCGAGCGTCTTGCCCAGGCCGGGGACGTCCTCGAAGAGCACGTGCCCCCCGGCCAGGAGCGAGGCCAGCGCCAGCTCCAGGGCGCCGTCCATGCCGACGACCACCCGCCCGACGCGGTCCAGCACCTCGCGGGCCAGGCGGGCGACGTCGTCGACCCCCAGCTCCTGCTGCGACTGCCCCGGCTGCTCCGGCTGCTCCTCGGTCATGCGTCTCCCCCAGCTCGGTCGGTCAGCGCCTCCACGCGGGCCAGGCAGTGCGCCACCGCCCGCACCCGGGGCGTCGGCGAGGAGCGCGACAGCAGCACCGCGACCGCGGCGCGCCCCAGCAGCTCCTCCGCGGCGGCGCGGCCGCCCGGAGCGTCGAGGTCGACCCCCCGGCGCCGCAGGCGGGAGCGGCCCAGCGCCTGCACGCGCACCAGGCCCGCCTGACCCATGCCGCTCTGCCGGGCGGTGAACGCCACCGACAGCCCCACCAGGTCGCTGCGGCCCCCGGGCTCGGACGGCGGCAGCTCGACGCGCCACCGGTGCTCCGGCGTCCCCGGCAGCGCCGCGACCAGCACGCCCGCGCACAGCAGCGCCAGGGCGCTCGTGACCACCTCGGCGGCGGTCCACCCCGAGAGGACCAGCGCGAGCGCGGCCGCGGCCGCGACGCCGAGCGCCACCTGCAGGCGGGCGCGCCGCGGCGGCTGCAGCAGCGGCGACAGCGCTGCCAGGGCTGCCAGCCTCGCCGTCGGCCTTCCCGGCGTCGGCCGGCGGTGCGGTGCCTCAGCGCTCATGCGCCCGCTCGGGGGCTCGTTCCGGGGCGGCCGCAGCGGCGTCCCAGGACGTCGCGAGCGCGCGCAGGGCGCCACGCGCTCGCTCGGCGTCGTCGTCGCGGCGGCCACCGGCGCCGCCGAAGCGGGCGCGGGAGTACAGGGACCGCAGCACGTCGACGGCGGCGCGGTCGGCGGGCACCCGGGCCAGCAGGCGCGTGGTGAACTCGGTCGGCGTCTCGGCCGGGGCGCGGGCCACCCCGGCGTCCTCGGCGGTCTCCTCCAGCCCCAGCCAGGCCCGCACGACAGCGTCGTCGAGGTCGCGCGGCTCGTCCAGCAGCTCCAGCGACCTGGCCAGGCCCCGGCGCACGACGGGGGCGGCGAGCGCCCCGGTGCCGTCACCGGCGGTCTCGTCGAGCGGCTCCAGCGCCTCGGCGCGGCTGCTGCGGCGCTGCCAGAGGCGTCGCAGCAGCACCGCGGCCAGCGCCACCACCGCCAGCGCGGCGAGAGCACCGGCCACGAGCAGCACCGGCCCCAGCCACCCGGGGAGGTCCTGCGGCGGCGCCTCGGGCAGCACCTCCAGGGGCGGCGGCGTCCGCGTCGGGGTGGGCGTCGGCATGACGACGTCGGGCGGGGCCGAGCGACGGCCCGAGGGGGTGGTCAGGCCCTGCGCGGCGGCGGCGAGCACCACGAGCACGGCGGCGAGGGTGCAGCCCACCACCAGCCGGTCGACCCGCACAGGACCCCCTGACCGCTGCTCCGCGGCTCCCCGGCGGCCGGCCCCCCGCGTCTGGAGGCCCTGCTCGCCGTGGCCGCCAGACAAGCACGTCCCGTGCCCCCACGCCCCTGCGGGCCTGCGCTCAGCTCCGGCGGTACCAGGTGATGCGGTACCGCACGCCGGTCCGCGAGGTGGCCCAGCCCTGCTCGGGCTCGCTGCGCTCGGCGGTCCAGCGCTCCGGGTCGAGCGGGGGGACGACGGACGCGGTGGCCGGGTCGACCCCGGCGTCGAGGTCGAGGTCGGTGACGACGGCGACGTCGAGGGCCCCCTCGGCCAGCGCCTGGGCGTACACCTGCGCGCCGCCGATGACCCACACCTCGCCGTCGGCGCCCTCCCCCGGCGCCGAGGCGAGGGCGACGGCCTCGGCCAGCGTCGCGGCGCGCACCGCGCCGGGAGCCGACCACCCGTCGTCGCGCGTCAGGACGACGCAGCGGCGCCCCGGCAGGGGGCGCCACCGCTCGGGCAGCGAGTCCCAGGTGGCGCGGCCCATGACCACGCCGTGGCCCTTCGTGGTGCGCTGGAAGTGGGCCATGTCCTCGGGGACGTCCCACGGCACGGTGCTGCCGTCACCGATGACGCGGCCGCGGGCCTGCGCCCAGACCGCCCCGACCCTGCTCACACGGCCACCGGCGCCTTGATGGCCGGGTGGTGCCGGTAGCCGACCACCTCGACGTCCTCGTGGGTGTGCCCGAGCAGCGGCGCCGGGCGCAGCCGCAGCTGCGGGAAGGGGAACGGCTCGCGCGAGAGCTGCTCGCGCACCTGGTCGACGTGGTTGTCGTAGACGTGGCAGTCACCACCGGTCCAGACGAAGTCGCCGACCTCCAGGCCCACCTCGGCGGCCACCAGGTGCGTCAGCAGGGCGTAGCTGGCGATGTTGAACGGCACGCCCAGGAACATGTCGGCGCTGCGCTGGTAGAGCTGGCAGGACAGGCGCCCGTCGGCCACGTAGAACTGGAACAGGGCGTGGCACGGCGCGAGCGCCATCTTGCCCAGCTCCGCCACGTTCCAGGCGGAGACGACCATGCGCCGCGAGTCCGGGTCGCGGCGCAGGGTCTCGACGACCTGCGCGAGCTGGTCGACGGTGCTGCCGTCGGGCGTGGGCCAGGAGCGCCACTGCACGCCGTAGACGGGGCCGAGGTCGCCGTCGGGCCCCGCCCACTCGTCCCAGATGGTCACGCCGCGCTCCTGCAGCCAGCGGGCGTTGCCGTCTCCGCGCAGGAACCACAGCAGCTCGAGCACGATCGAGCGCAGGTGCACCTTCTTGGTGGTGACCAGCGGGAACCCGGCGGACAGGTCGTAGCGCAGCTGGGCGCCGAAGACGCTGCGCGTGCCGGTGCCGGTGCGGTCGGACTTCATCGCGCCGGTGTCCAGGACGCGGCGCAGCAGGTCCTCGTACTGGGTGTCCACGGCCGCGCCGCCCTGCGAGGTCTCGGGCTCAGCCACGGGGGGCCACCCGCACGCCGTCGTCGCCCACGCAGAGCTGGACCGCACCGAGGTCCGCGACCACCGCGTCGGGCTGGGCCGCCACCAGGTCGGGCACGCGGTTGGTGGTGGCCATGGCGAGCACCGCGCAGCCGGCGGCGCGGCCCGCGGCGATGCCGGCGGGGGCGTCCTCGACCACCAGGCAGCGCGCCGGGTCGACGCCCAGGCGCTGCGCCGCCAGCAGGTACGGCGCCGGGTCGGGCTTGCCGCGGGGGGTGTCGGTGGCCGTGACGACCACGGCGGGCGCGGGCACCCCGGTGGCCTCGATGCGGACGCGGGCCAGGTCGCGCGAGCACGACGTCGCGATGGCCGCGCGGCCGGCGGGCAGCGCCCCCAGGGCCTCGCGGGCGCCGGGGAGCACCACGATGCCGTCGGTGTCGGCGATCTCCAGGGCGTCGATGTGCGCCAGCGCCGACGCGCGGCGCTCGGCCGGCAGCAGCCGCTCCACGATGCCCGCCGAGGGGATGCCGTGCATGCCGGCCAGCAGCGCCGGGTCGACGCCCTCGTCCTGCGCCCACCGGAACCAGGACCGCACCACCACGGGGCCGGAGTCGATCAGGGTGCCGTCCATGTCGAACAGGACCGCGTCGAAGCGCCGCCGGGCGAGCTCGTCGAGGCCGAGGGGCAGCCCCTCGGGCACGGGCAGGGGGTCGAGTTCCACGCCCGGGAGCCTAGGCGAGAGCACCGACGGCCTCCGTCGGCGATGCTGGGGCGGGTGAGCACCACCCCGGCGCCCGTCCCGGCCCCCGCTGCGGCGACCACCGGCCGCACCCGGCTGCTCGGCGTCGACGCCGCCCGCGGCCTCGCCCTGCTGGGGATGATGGGCACCCACCTCGTCTCGAGCACCGACGCCGACGGCGGGGTCAGCTGGGTCTACGAGGTCTTCAGCGGCCGGGCCTCGGCGCTGTTCGCCGTCCTGGCCGGCGTCGGGCTGGCGCTGGCCACCGGCCGCACCCGGCCCCCGCGGGGGCGCGACCTGCGGGCCGCGCGCGCCGGGGTGCTGGCCCGGGCCGGCGTCATCGCCGCCGTCGGCCTGGCCGTGGGCCTCGCCCCGGGCAACATCTACGTGATCCTCGTCTACTACGGCCTGCTCTTCGCCGTCGGCTCGCTCTTCGTCGGGCTGGGCGCGCGCACGCTCGCCGTCCTCGCCGGGGCCTGGCTGGTGCTGGCCCCCGTGGCCAGCCACCTGCTGCGGCAGGTCCTCGTCGGCCCGCCGGGCGCCCCGTCGTACGACGTCCCCTCCCCCGCGTCCCTGCTCGACCCGGTCGGCCTGCTCACCGGTCTGGCCCTCACCGGCGTCTACCCGGTGCTCACCTGGACCGGCTACCTCCTCGTGGGCCTCGCGGTGGGTCGGACGCCCCTCGGCCGGGTCAGGACGGCGGTCGGCCTGCTCGTCACCGGGGTCGTGCTCGCGGTGGCGGCCCCGCTGGCCTCGGCGGCGGTCCTGGGCGCCGCCGGGGGCACCCGCGTGCTGGAGGCGTCGCTGCCGCCGTCGTGGGGCCTGACCGACCTCGACCGCGCGCTCGCCGTGTTCCTGCCCGGGTCGACCCCGACGACGTCGTGGGCGTGGCTCCTCGTGGACGCCCCCCACTCGGCCACGCCGTTCGACCTGCTGGCCACCTCCGGCAGCGCGCTTGCCGCGCTCGGGGCGGCGCTGCTCGTGGCCTCCGCCGGTCCCGTCGTCCGCCTCACCGCCGCAGAGCCCCGCCCCCTGGGCGCGCTGCTGCTCGTGCCGCTGGCCGCGGCGGGGTCGGCCACGTTGACGCTGTACTCGCTGCACGTGCTGACCGCCGGGGCCACGTACGCGGTGCTGGGCCCCGAGGGCGCCTGGGTGCTCCACGCGGCCGCCGCCGTCGTGCTCGGGCTGGCGCTGCGCGAGGCCGGTTCGCGCGGTCCGCTGGAGCACCTGGCGTTCCGCGCCAGCGCCGCCGCCCGCCGCCGGGCCGCGGGCGGCGGCGGCTCGGGCGGCTCGGGCGCGCCGGGCAGCCGCGTCAGGCGGTGACGGGCGGGAGGTCGCTGGTGATCACCGCGGCGCCGGAGGCGTCGAGCACCTCGACGCGGTCGGCGTCCTGCCGCAGCACGGCGGCGTTCATGGTGCAGTCGACGGACGTCCCGGTGCCGAGGAAGGTGCCCGCCACCACCGCGGCGCCGGCCTCGTCGACCACCACCACCTGGTAGGTCTGCCCCGCGGCCAGGCCGCTCATGTCCAGCACGGTCTCGGTGCCCCAGGTGTGGGCCACGACCGAGGCCGAGGCGGTCACCGCGCTCGACGCCGTCGCCACGGTCACGGTCTCGACGGCGCCGAGCGTGCCGGGAGGGCCGGTCACGGCCGGGTCACCGGCGCCGTGGTCGTCGAGGGCGCCGCGCAGCACCGAGCCGCCGAGCCCGCCGACCAGCAGCAGCCCGCAGGCCGCCAGGGCGTAGGCCGCCACCCGGCCGCGCGCGGCGCGCCGCGGGGCGGGGACCGCGACCGCAGGTGCGCCCACCGCGGCCACGCGGGCCGCCAGCCCGGGGCTCGCGCTCTCCTCCCACGGGGTGCCCGAGGCTCGCAGCGGCTCGAGCTGGGCGACCACGGCGCGCAGCTCGGCCAGCTGGGCCACCGCCGCCGGGCTGCGGCGCAGCAGCGCGTCGAGCTCCGCCCGCTCGCGCTCGCCGAGGGCGGGCCCGGCGGCAGCCGCCGCCAGCAGGCCCTCCTCGGCCTCGCTCAGGCCGTCCCCGAGGTCGCCGTCCAGCTCACCCTCCACCACTGCCTCCCCCCTCCTCGCTGCCCGGTCCGGCGGACAGGTCCTTGCGCAGCACCCTCAGCGCCGCGAACATCCTCGTCCGCAGCGTGGCTGCGGCGACCCCCGTCTGCTGGGATACGTCGGCGTAGTCCCTGCCGTTCAGGTGGACCTCGACCACCACCTGCCGCTGCTCCGGGGTGAGCCGGGCGAGCGCCTGCGCGAGCCGCATCCGCTCGACGACGGCGGCGTGCTCGTCGCGGGGGTCGACCACCTCGGGCGGTGCGTCCCCGGCCACCACCCCCGGCCGGCGCGCGCGGGCCCGGGCGGCGTCGACGACCACGTTGCGGGCGATGGCGAACAGCCAGGTGCGCACCGAGCCCCGGTCGGGGTCGTGGCGGTCGGACGCCCTCCAGGCGCGGACGAAGACCTCCTGCACGCAGTCCTCGGCGAGCCCGCGGTCGCGCAGCGACGCGGCGGCGAAGGCGACCAGGGACGCCCCGTGCTCGGCGTAGGCCGCGCGCACGTCGAAGGCGCTGCGCCCCACACCGCCCCCTTCCACCGCCCGTGCTGGTCACCGCACCGGACGGCTCCGTCCGGGGCTGCCCTCAGAAAAGTACAGATCACCGCAGAACGGCGCGAACACAGACGACCCGGGCGACGTAAGTCCCCCCGAACGCCCCTCCAGCCCGGAGGGGACGACGCACCAGGAGGAACCCGATGCGCTCCACCCGCACCCTCGCCGCCACCGCCGCCGGCGTGCTCGCCCTGTCCGCCCTCGGGGTCGGCGCCGCCCAGGCGACCGACCAGAAGGGCCACGGCGGCGGGCACGGGAAGGGCCAGGCCGTCGTCGGCCTCGCCGACCAGGGCACGGCGGTCGTCTGGCTGACCGTCGGCAAGGGCGTCCGCGCCGACCAGCCGAAGGCCGTCTCCGGCCTGCAGGGCGACGGGAAGCTCGTCGGCATCGACCACCGCGTCCAGGACGGGAAGCTGTACGGCGTCGGCGACCGGGGCGGCGTGTACACCCTCGACGCGCGCAGCGGCGCTGCCAGCAAGGTCGCCCAGCTGACCGTCGGCCTCGAGGGCCAGGCCTTCGGCGTCGACTTCAACCCGGCCGCCAACGCGCTGCGCATCATCAGCGACACCGGCCAGAACCTGCGCCACCCGTTCGCGAACCCCGGTGCGGCGACCGTGGCCGACACGCCCCTGAACTCCCCGACGGCCACGCCGCCGGTCCAGGGCACGAAGGGCGTGACCGGCGCCGCGTACACCAACAACGACACGAACGACAGCACCGGCACCGTGCTGTACGACATCTCCACCGCCAGCGACCAGCTGCTGATCCAGTCCCCCGCCAACTCCGGTGCGCTGGTCCCGGTGGGCGGCCTCGGCGTGGACGCGCAGGGCGACGCCGGCTTCGACGTCCTCACCGAGCTGCGCGACGGCAAGGCCGTCGGCGCGAAGGCGTGGGCGTCGCTGACGGTCGGCGACGCGCAGGGCCTCTACGAGATCAACCTCGTCAACGGCTCCGCCTCGAAGGTCGGCGACCTGCCCTCGGGCGTCACCGACATCGCCGTCCCGCTGGCGCGCTGACCCGCGGCCCCCACGGGCCGCCCAGGCGCAGGGCCGTCGTGCACCAGAGGGGGGTGCACGGCGGCCCTGCTGCGCCAGCCCCCCCCCGTGATCACGGGGGGGGGTGGTGGGTCAGGGGGCGCGGTGCAGGGCCGCGGCCCGGCGCATCGCAGCGCGGGCGCGCTTGCGGTCACCGGCCACGTCGTAGGCGCACGCCAGCCGGAACCAGGAGCCGTAGTCGTCGGGGGCGGCCTCCGCCTCGGCGCGGTACCTCTGGAACGCCGCGTCGGCAGCCGACCTGTCGATGCGGCCGGCCTCGTTGCGGGGCAGGTCGTCGGGGGGCAGGCGGTCGGCGGCGGCCAGCTCGCGCGCCATCGCCTCCGTCCGCACCCCGAAGGCCAGCTCGCGCCCGACGGCCCAGACGACGACCACCGGCAGCAGCAGGACGCCGACGCCGAGCGCCTTGTTCACCCACCCGTCGGCAGCGAGCAGGACGACGCCGCGCTGGCCCAGCAGCACCAGGTAGAGCGCCATCGCCGCCAGGAGCAGCCCGACGACGGCCTTCGTCTTCACCTCAGACCCCGAGCAGGTGCTCGAGGCCGACGGTGAGACCCGGCCGGCCGGTGACCTCGCGGACCGCGAGCAGCAGCCCGGGGGCGTAGGCGGTGCGGTCGGTGGCGTCGTGGCGCAGGGTGAGCACCTCGCCGTGGTTGCCCAGCCAGACCTCCTGGGCGGCCATGACGCCGGCCACCCGCAGGCTGTGCACGGGCACGCCGCCGACGTCCGCGCCGCGCGCGCCGGGCAGGGACGACGACGTCGCGTCGGGAGCCGCGGCGACTCCGGCCGCCGCGCGGGCGGCGGCGACGAGCTCGGCGGTGCGGACCGCGGTGCCGCTGGGGGCGTCGACCTTGGCGGGGTGGTGCGCCTCGACCACCTCGACCGAGGTGAACCAGCGCGCCGCCTGCTCGGCGAAGCGCGTCATGAGCACCGCGCCGATCGCGAAGTTGGGCACCACGACCGCGCCGGTGCCCTCGGGGGCCTGGTCGAGCTGGGCGCGCAGGCGCCCCAGGGCCGCCTCGTCCCAGCCGCTGGTGCCGACCACGACGTGCACCCCGGCGGCCACGAGACCGGCCACGACGCCCGGGGACGCCGAGGGGACGGACAGGTCGACGGCCACGTGGGCGGCGGACTCGCGGGCGAGGGCGGCCGCGTCGTCACCGCGGCCGGCGCGGGCCACGAGCTCGACGTCGTCCGCGCCCTCCAGGGCGGCGCAGGCCATCCGGCCCATCTTCCCGCCGGCGCCGACGACGACGACGCGCAGCGGCTCCCGCGCTGCAGCGCGGGGGCTGCTCACGGGGCCACCTCCAGCGGGTCGGTGTCGAACGGTCCGACCACCGTGAGGTGGTGGGGAGCCGCCCACAGCTCGGCGGCCAGCTCCTGCACCTGGTCGGCGGTGACCGACCGGGTGCGGGCCAGCACGGTCTCCAGCGAGGCGTACTCGCCGTGGACCAGCTCGGCGCGCCCCAGGCGCGACATGCGGGAGCCGGAGTCCTCCAGGGCGAGGACGGTGCTGCCGCTGACCTGACCGACGGCGCGCTCCAGCTCGCCGGGGCGCAGGCCGTGCTCGGCGAGGCCGCGCCACTCGGCGGCCAGCAGCTCGACCACCTCGGGCACCTTCGACGGCGAGCAGCCGGCGTAGACCCCGAACAGGCCGGCGTCGGCGTAGCCGGAGGCGAAGGAGTAGACCGAGTACGCCAGGCCCCGCTCCTCGCGGACCTCCTGGAAGAGCCGGCTGCTCATGCCTCCCCCGAGGACGGCGTTGAGCACGGCCAGCACGAAGCGGCGGGGGTCGCCGGCGCACAGGCCCGCGCCGCCGAGGAGCACGTTGGCCTGCTCGGTGGGGCGGTCGACGGTGAGGACGCTGCTGCCCGGCAGGGACGCGGCGAGGGCCGTGACCGACCCGGTGCCCGCCCCGGAGCCGGCCGGGCCCCCGAGGGGGCGCCGCGGCAGCGGGGACGCGGCCCCGCTCCACCCGGCCCGCGCCAGCGCGTCGGTGACCATGCCGCACACGGCGTCGTGGTCGACGCCGCCCGCGGCGGTCACCACGAGGCCGGGAGCGGTGTAGTGCTGCTGGTAGTGCTCCCACACCGCGTCGCGGGGCACGTCGAGGATGCTCTGCGCGGTGCCGCCGATGGGGCGCCCCAGCGGGCTGGTGGCGCCGAAGACCTGCTCGGTGAAGCGCTCGTGGGCGACGTCGACGGGGTCGTCGTCGTTCATCGCGAGCTCCTCCAGGATCACCTGGCGCTCGCCCTCGAGGTCGTCGGGGTCGAGCGTCGCGGAGGTGACCATGTCGGCGACGACGTCGACCGCCAGCGGCAGGTCGGTGTCGATGACCCGCGCGTAGTAGGTGGTGTGCTCCTTGCCGGTCGCGGCGTTCGACTCGCCGCCCACGGCGTCGAAGGCCGCGGCGATGTCGAGCGCGCTGCGCCGGGCGGTGCCCTTGAACAGCAGGTGCTCGAGGAAGTGCGTGGAGCCGAGGTGGCCGTCGGCCTCGTCGCGCGAGCCGACGCCGACCCACGCGCCGAGCGTGGCCGAGCGCAGGCCGGGCACGGACTCGGTGAGCACCCGAACGCCTCCGGCCAGGACGGTGCGCTGCACGAGGGGTCCCTCGTGAGCGCCGTCCTGGCCGGAGATCGTCTGGGTCCCGGTCGCCTCGAGGGGCAGCGGGACTGCAGTCATGTCAGGCGTTCAGCCTCAGATCGCCGCTGCCGGCGCGTCCGCGGCGGTCGCGGAGGCCTCGGCTGCGTCGTCGGTGACAGCGCTCAGGCTGAGCTTGCCGCGAGGGTCGATCTCGGTGATCTCCACCTGGATCTTCTGGCCCACGGACACGACGTCGTCGACGTTCTCGATCCGCTTGCCGCCGGCCAGGCCGCGCATCTTGGAGATGTGCAGCAGGCCGTCCTTGCCCGGCGTCAGCGAGATGAAGGCGCCGAACGCGGTCGTCTTGACGACGGTGCCGACGTAGCGCTCCCCCACCTCGGGCATCTGCGGGTTGGCGATCGCGTTGATGGCGCTGCGCGCCGCCTCCGCGCTCGGGCCGTCGGTCGCGCCGATGTAGACGGTGCCGTCGTCCTCGATGGAGATGTCGGCGCCGGTGTCGTCCTGGATCTGGTTGATCATCTTGCCCTTGGGGCCGATGACCTCGCCGATCTTGTCGACGGGGACCTTCACCGCGATGACGCGCGGGGCGGTGTCCGCCATCTCGTCGGGGGCGTCGATGGCCTCGGCCATGACCGACAGGATGTGCAGGCGGGCGTCGCGGGCCTGGGTCAGCGCGCCGGCCAGCACCGAGGCGGGGATGCCCTGGAGCTTGGTGTCGAGCTGGATGGCCGTCACGAACTCCGAGGTGCCGGCGACCTTGAAGTCCATGTCACCGAACGCGTCCTCGGCGCCCAGGATGTCGGTCAGCGCGGCGTAGCGGGTCTCGCCGTCGACCGAGTCGGAGACCAGGCCCATGGCGATGCCGGCGACGGGGGCGCGCAGCGGCACACCCGCGTTGAGCAGCGACATGGTCGAGGCGCACACGGAGCCCATGGAGGTCGAGCCGTTGGAGCTCAGGGCCTCGGAGACCTGGCGGATCGCGTAGGGGAAGTCCTCGCGGGCCGGCAGCACGGGCATGAGGGCGCGCTCGGCGAGGGCGCCGTGGCCGATCTCGCGGCGCTTCGGGGAGCCGACGCGGCCGGTCTCGCCGGTGGAGAGCGGCGGGAAGTTGTAGTTGTGCATGTAGCGCTTGCGCGTCACCGGCGAGAGGGTGTCGAGCTGCTGCTCCATGCGGAGCATGTTCAGCGTGGTGACGCCCAGGATCTGGGTCTCGCCGCGCTCGAACAGCGCCGAGCCGTGCACGCGGGGCAGCACGTCGACCTCGGCGGCGAGCTGGCGGATGTCGCGCAGGCCGCGGCCGTCGATGCGGACGCCGTCGCGCAGGATCTGCTGGCGCACGAGCGACTTGTTCAGCGAGCGGAAGGCGGCGGAGACCTCCTTCTCCCGACCCTCGAACTGGCCGGCCAGCGACTCCTGGACCTTCGCCTTGGCGGCGTCGGTCGCGGTCTCCCGCTCCTGCTTGTCGGCGATCACCAGCGCGGCGGTCAGGTCGGCGGTGCCGGCGGCCGTGACGGCCTCGAGCACGTCGTCCTGGTAGTCCAGGAAGCGGGGGAAGGTGAGGGCCGGCTTCTGCGCGGAGGCGGCCAGCTCGGCCTGGGCGCGGCACAGCTCGGCGATGAAGGGCTTGGCGGCCTCGAGGCCCTCGGCCACGACCTCCTCGGTCGGCGCCTTCGCGCCGCCGGCGATCTTGTCCATGGCCGTCTCGGTGGCCTCGGCCTCGACCATCATGATCGCGACGTCGTCACCGACGACGCGGCCGGCGACGACCATGTCGAACACGGCCCGCTCGGTCTCGGAGAAGCGCGGGAAGGCGACCCACTGGCCGTCGACCAGGCTGACGCGGACGCCCCCGACCGGGCCGGAGAACGGCAGGCCCGACAGCTGGGTCGAGGCCGACGCGGCGTTGATGGCCAGCACGTCGTACTGGTCGTCGGGGTGCAGCGCCAGGACGGAGACGACGACCTGGACCTCGTTGCGCA
>Ga0325403_1000152_pt1 | contig 39546 bp, 14 predicted proteins | sample PopdelMetagenome_19_FD_205665 | JGI IMG/M metagenome (GOLD analysis project Ga0325403, IMG submission 205665) | Populus deltoides microbial communities from Bellville, Georgia, United States - Xylem-PdKOR-R4 | ecosystem: Host-associated > Plants > Phyllosphere > Stem > Wood/Secondary xylem... | reverse complement strand
TAAAGGTTTATTTTTTTATGTTAAATATTTTACAGGAAAATGTTTATATTTTCCTGTGTTTGTTTTTGAAAAATATCCTCCAAAAAATGTTTTCCTGTTTGTTTCTCATAAATATTTTACAAAAAAAAACTGGTGAATAAAAAATATTTTACAGTCAATTTTCAAACTTAATTCATTTATTGGAAAATATTTTCAACTCATGAAGTAACGCTCTCACTCAAAAGGAGTTACACATATCGTTCTCACACAAGATTCTCCAAACGATTCATTCTTCATATATCTCTATTTTAGTCTCACTCATGCACCAAAAAAATCTAGGCATGAGATAAGCTATATAACTCCACGAGTTCACGATCAAGAATATAGCTTTTACTAAATGGAAGAATCCTTTCTTTGTCACATAATATTGCACACTCAAGTCTTCAAAGACTATGTCTCTATAAAAGTTAGCCTAGACAAATATGAATAACTTACAAACCTATGAGAGCATATACAAAATATGAGAAGCATCTTAGAGCTAATCATATAAGATAGTGATGTTATGTGCAAAGTTCATCTAATAACACTTTGTGGATCTGCATAAACATGATACCATATTCTGAAGCCTAAATCTATTCTTAACTTTCATGATCTTAGCTTCAAACTCATATCTCGTTTCAGCATAAGCATTCTAGCAACAAAAAAAAAGCACAATAAAGTTATTTGTCGTCACATAACTTGAAGATAAGAGCATCAAAGCCTATCTTTAAAGGTTCAATGAAGAAATGCTCAATATGAAGACACTCATTGAGCCTATTTCCATAGAAACCTTGATTAATGAAGTTTATAAATATTCTTTATGGGAAATGTTGTATATTTTCCTTAAAAGAAATCTTCTCAATGTCAATCACACAATGGAAGATTATATTATGATGTAACAAACCAGTGTGACTAGACAAGGAAACCCTCATTTCCATGCACAAATAGAGTCCTCACAACGCCATTAGTTTCCTATAGGAGTGGTTAAAAAGAGTGTCAATGACATATATGTGATCGCCTAACATTCCCTGAGCTCATAAATACATATCTAACTATCGTATAGACTGAGGTGTTAGCTACCATCAGAGAAAAATGATTTTTACAATATCTACCTCTAATGAAAAGTGGTGTGAACATGAAAAACCCCAAGTTTTGTCTTTTTTCATCATGATCATAGGAATGACACTAGGAATATCATGATTTAAAAAAGAAGATAAAAAGATTGATTGCAAGATGTTACCTTCATCAGTTTATAAGAAAAGAGACAAAACCAGAGAAAAAATAAAGGAATTTTGCACACTTGATTAGCTACTTAAGATCATATAATCCCTAGATTATCTCATGCATTGTATCTTTATCTTTGATTTTCTTAATAAAAAACATTATTTTTTTCCATATCTTTAATGTCTCTAAATATACCTCCATGAAAAATCTTCATGTCTCCAAAAATATCTAAATAAAAAGTTTCCACGTAAATCTTATATATTTAAAAAGTTTCTCCGTGAAAAATATTCATGTCTTTATTGAATTTTTTCATACATGTATCAAACATCTTAAAAAATATCATAGATCCTTTCTTAGATCCTTGTGATTGCTTATCTCTATGTCCTCATGACTACTTGTCTCTAAGTCCTTTTAACTAGTTATCTCTAAAAGGATCAAGCATTCATCTTCAAAAATATTGACAGAATCTCATGTATAAAACATTAATGTGTAGACACAGCATTCATCTCTCACGCAAACGTAGTTACAATAATATTTTCATACAACCATATAGGTGACACTATTCAAAAACAAGTAAGTTTTCTTCCCTTACTTCTGCTTGTTAAGTCTTTCAAACACATTGTTTAAAAAACTTGGAAGGGAGATTCATGATGCATGAATTTTTACCTAAAAAATTATTGCTAATTAGGTATACAAAGCATGAACGATAATAATAAAAATATTGTCATTTGGGCATACAAAGCCTAAATAGCGACAACTTTGTTGCCATTTAGGTAAAGCCTAAATGACAACAAATATTGTTATTGTTTGGGTCAAGGCCTAAACAGTAATCTTTATTGCCTTGATGTCATTTGGGTTGTGGCCTAAATGGCAACCCCCACGCCAATTAGGTCCCAACCTAAATGGCTACACCCGGTACCATAAAATGTTCTCAATTCCTAACACACTTTTTTAGTCTAAATAAATCAGAACATCTACATATATAACTTCTTTATACTTTTACTAATAGATTCTTTATAAGTGTAATTTTTTATGCATGATTGGCACCATAGTTTTAACCAATGGTAGTAGTACAAACAAGACACCACTCTCTATACAAAGCATGAACCTTTTTCTCGACCAATAGTTATTTCTAGCCCATGTGTCACTAATGTTAACCAACCTTCTCGCCATCAACAATGCAAGGCACTACAACTAATAGCTTCCAACATTTCTACCAATCCAATATTGTACAATTCCCTTGTACCGAGGTGAGCTAGTGTGACTTATGTCTATAAATACCTTGGATCGCTAGATAAATAAATAGAGTTCTCATACTAACATTCTCTCCATATTTATAAACCCCTGGTCTAAAATTGATACATTAGTGTTAGAAACCCTATAATAAATTAAATAAGTTTAAATTCAGTAGTATATGTATACCTCCAATCTGAAATTGATGAAACAGTATGATGAACACCATAATAACTCAAAAACATTTCCAGCCAAATAAAATATTATTAAAATAAAATTCAGTGATTTCAAAAAAAAATCCTTAGAAAATATTATAGAACTCTAACTAAACGAATGTGTGAATTTACTTGCGAATAATGTTAATTATCTGTATAAACTTTATGTTTAATCGCATAATTTTTAACTGAGAGTGGTGAAAACTCTAAGGAAAATTTTAGTATTATTAGGAATGAAAGTCCTCGATGAATTAGTTTGAAAATCTTGATGATTTAAATAAATAAAACAGTACATAAAAATATCGATGGTCTGGTAAAATATAGAAAAGAGCATGTGGGTATTAGTAATGGGAACTTTGTAAATAAAAACCAAAATTCCCTCTTTTTTCTTGCATATATGGTTGATAGCCAAAACTTGAAGAAAAGAAAAGTGGGGAGAATTTTACTCTTCATTTTTCTTCAAAATAAGATGGGTGTTACAAAGATTTGGGACTTTAAGAATGTATTAATGTAAAATATATTAGGGGAAAATAACATTTCTCTTTTCTCATAGGTTTTTGTTGACGGATTTGACAGCAAAAAAAAGGAGACAAACAAGTTTCTACATGGAAAAGGAGGAGGAATTAGAGAAAACTTGCAAAACAACTCACAAAGTGGTTTCAAAATCTTACGGGTAAGATGACTTGTATGAGCTAATTGTATGTTTATTTGTGTTTTTTGTGAATAAGATAAAAACCCTTAAACTTTTTAGCAATTCTAAGGTTTTATGATAAATTAGGGAAATGATTGTTTTGTGGTAGTTTGATAAATTTGACGTGGAATAGGTGCTAATAAAGGTGGATTCAAAGAAATAGTTGGGGGAAAAACTCAATTGTTATTTGATGCAAATAAGGCCAGCTATGGGTGTATTGTGGATGGAAATTTTTGTTAAATTATGTGATAATATATATTCATTTAATGTATAAGTATGAGTATATTTTGTAACAAGGATTGCTACTTTAAATATGTTAATTTTTTTGGTATGTGTGGTTGAGTGAAAAAGTTGGAAATTTAAAGTTTGTATGTCTTTATGATATTGAATGTTATAAGCTAACGAGAAGGTTTTAGAAAAGGTGATTGAATTATAATTTTTTTATTTTTTAAATGTTTGGCATGTTGTGTAAATGTTTGAAAATAGTAGGGATACGGTTTGGAAATGTGGATGTGCAATTAAGTAATTAAATCAATTGGAATTATAGACTAAGTGTGTTGGAATTCATATGATGTACATACATATAAAGGAGGAAAAGTGTGTTATGTGAATGTGAAATTTTGTTAAACAAGTTTGTGAATATGTGAGTATTTGATATTGAAGGAGAAATGATTGAAATATAAATTTGTAAATGTTATGATAAAATTGTAAAGGATGTTAAAAGTGGTTAAATATTGGGTTTGTGAATTCTTGAGAAATTTAAGAAGTTGATCTTGACACTTGAATTAATTATGTTGTTATGATGTTTTTAATGTTTAAAAATTAATGAATGAGGTTATAGTATATTACGTCAAAATCGAGAAATTGAGTATATAAATTTTAAGAAATTAGTATGTTGAGTAGATTGAATTGTGAGGGATAATTATAAACCTTGATGTATTCAAATTAAAAGAGAAAAGATTGAGATGGTGTTGTTGTGTTTTCTTTATTAATGTGAAAGTTGGGAAACTTTGAAGTGTAGATATGTAAGGAACCAAATAAAATCATGAGTTAAGTAGTGTGGTAATGAATTAGATAGATGCAATCAAAATTGGTTGGGAACTAGAACATGAATTTCTTGCTAGAAAAGTGGTTGGTCATACATAGAAATTAGAGATTTTTTTCAATTGGAAAATAAAATGTTGAATTGGTTTTTCTATTGTATGACTGTTTTGAAATTTGAAATGATTGAAAAATGAATTGTGAAAATTTTGATTTAATCATAAGTTTTGTTAAAATTGACAAATGGTTATTTTTGAAGATTTTGGATAAAAAATAGGAATTTGACATTGCTTTTTAGTTGGTTTGATGTGTATTATATTGAAAATGAAAGAGAATGGGGTTATATTAAATTAGTTGGATAAAAATTGATATGTCATGTTAAATTGTTGTGTTGGACTAAGTCATTCATTCTTTTAGGTTTGAATTGGGCTATAAATACTTTGATTAAAAAGAGGAAAGATTAATTCAATAAAGTTGTTATAAAATTTAGAAATTTATCTGAATTATATGTGAAACTATTTATTAGGATTGTGTATTATATTTTTGGTACGAAAGAAACATGTTTGAAAAATAGATTGAAGAGTTATGTCAAAATTTATGAATTTCAATTGAACTTGTCAAATTATTAGTTTAGTAAATTTTAGGGAAATTTAGAAAGGTTGATTTTGATTGTTCAATTTAATTGTGTTGAGAATTATGTTCAAATGAAATTATGGAAGTGTAGAAATTTATATGTTAAAACCTTAAACTAATAGAGTAAAGATAAAATAATTGTTTTGTAACGTATTAAACATGAAATTAAAATTTAAAATGTAAAAGTTCTAAGTGAAGATTTAAATTGTCAGCATGAATATTTATGTATGGATTTTTAATACAAATTAATGGTTTTATTGTGTATATTAGTTGGCATTATAAGATGTATGGAGATGCCAGAGTGTCAACTTGAATGTGAAGCTATAATATTGAAATGCTTAGTTTTAGGCTGAATGTGAAATAGATTAAGATTATGCCAATACTTGTTGTGATTAGTGTAATTATGTATTAGGCTAAATTTATTGGTAAACAAATAATTAAGTGTGAATCTAACTAAGCAAATGTTAATTTTTATTATGGAAGTTGTAGGAGAAACGCTAGAATGGAACTCAACTTCTTAGGAGCATGTATAGTAGGAGTCTAAGGTAAGGTTGCACCTTGCCTTTTCAATTATTTAAAATGCTTTAATAATTGTTAATTTGCAATGAAATTTATATATGTTGTGTATAATTGTTATCATAAGAAATTGTGTCGATGAGGCAAGATATAAATGTGGTTGATTGTATTTGACTGCAATGGTAGAACCAATAGTACATAATTGTGAATGACCATTATATATATATATATATATATATATATATATATTGGTAATAACCAGTAGATAATTGTGTTCGATTGCAACAATGATAACCGGTATAAAATTGTGAATCGTCGTACTGGCAAAACTCGTAAATAATTATGATTGATCGTAACAAGGACCAGTATATAGTTGTAAATGATCATAATGATGGTAGTCAATATATTAATTGTAATCGACCATGACAGTGTAACCTGAAAATATTAAAAATTAATAAATAAGCTACAACAATAGAGACTAATAAATTATATGTGAATTAGTCGGTAATATAAACGAAGACTAATATGATTGATTGGTATTATAGTCGGTCATTTGGATGGAGACTGTGGATACAGATACATGAATTAATCAGTCATTTAGATGAAGACCATGGATACATATATATGAATTAGGTGGTTGTTTGGATGGAGACTGATGTGAATGTTTCCTATGGGGTAATGAATTAATAAATATAAATTATGCACATGGGACATAAAATAATATTATGTAAATTTTACCTGCATGACATATAAAATTAAATATTTAAGAATTTAATATATGAAAATTAAATGGACTGCAACAACGAAATTTATACGAGAATTAAATGGACCACGACGACATACTGAAAAATATTATTAAAAAAAGGAAAGGAATTGATTGTAATGGAAGGATTTAATTTGTGAAATTTAATTCAACCTTGACGATGAAACTCACATGTAGATTTTATTTCAACCACAATAGCAAATCTATTATGCAAAATTTTAAGCTGACTACAATGGCAGGGGTTATTGTACCTTGAAGTATGAATTATAGGTATTTAGAAGAAATATTTGAGATGGAAAATAATTGAATGGATATATATAAGAACTGGGTATGAAGAATGTGTCTATATATAAGAAAAAAATATATGAATGAGCTAAATGGATATAAAAAATATTTTATATGAGGTTCTTTCTCAACTCCATCACAATCCAGCTTAGATCGAATAAGGGATATCGGTGTATCACAACATCCTATCACCACATAATAAATTTATATCGAGTGTTGTTGTTGTTCAAGAACTAAGGCAATTATAATATCTAAAAGGTGATGAATTAAGTATATCATTAACATTAACAAAAATTGCAAATTACTTTAAATAAACATAATAATCAACAATGTAATTAAAATACATAAAGTAAAGGGATAAGGGAAGATAATTTGCAAACTCGTTTTAACATGGTTCAGAAAGGCTACATCGATACTTCAAGTACCAACTCGTACTTGAGTATTGTATTCCTTCACTAGTCCAAGTTCAAGAGTACAATAGTCACTTGATGATGAATCATAACCAAGAGTTTTACACCACTTGAAGATATTCTCTTCAAGATTTTTTTCACTACTTGATGAATTTATACCAAGATTTTTTCCATTTGAAGATATGCTCTCTTCAATATATTTCTCACTTAAAATGTATCATCTTCAAAAAACAATTCTTGGTAAAATTACATCACTAATATCAAGAGTTTTTACCTATCTCTCAAAGGTTTACCAGAGTGATTTTTGTTATCACTATTTATTTCATTTTATTAGTTCATTTTTTATTATATTGTTATCATTAAAATATATAAAAACATGAATATTTAACATAAAGATCAACAGTTATAACATTTAGTCCAACCAAAATAACATTTTTTATTTGAACAATATATCATGTGTGCAAAAAAATTTAATGTTAAGATTGGTTATAAATAATAAAAGTATGGAAATTCAATTTTCAACCTTATACCTACAACAATGAAACAAGTTTTGCAAAATATGGGGTTTTTGTTTTTTTTTATCAGTTTCCAATGTTTTTTTTTATATGTTATTCATTTATTTTGTGATGTTGTTAGTTTTAATTTTTTTATTAGGATATTCAATTTATTTATTTGTTTGTTTGTTCAATTTCATCTATTTTTTGGACTTCTTAAGTTTCTGAAAATTAATTTTCACTTTCATGTTTTTTTTTGTTGTTTTTAAAGATATTTTTATATACATATAAAAATGACTAAAAGTCGTGTGGAAGAAAATAGAAGAATGCCATTATTATATAAGGATATTTTGATAAATTATTTCTTTTAAATTGTAGTAGTGATTGTTTTTTAAAATGATTTTTACTTGAAAATATATCAAAATAATTTTTTTTTATTTTTTAAATTATTTTTAACATTAATATATCAAAACGGTCGAAAAATATTAAAAAAATAATTTAAATTTTAGCCCGTCCCATTTAAAATACAATACCAAACACGGCTTAAACTTTTATGTACATGGTCAAAACCGCTAACTTAAAGTGGGACTTTCTAGCAAGTTCATTCTCCATTGAGACACCCTTCTCTCTATATCATCATCTGTATATGGCAATGAATAATCATCGATAATAGCAAGTAGCTACTACTAATTTTTATTTTTATTTTTATTATTATTTTTATTTATTATTATTATTATTATAGTATTGAGTGTGACATTACTGATATTTTATCTATAAAGTCAAATTTGTCATGGCTAGATTTGGGGCTGTCCACGCACACTTCGCCTTGGCGAGAAATTGAAAGAATTCACACATGCTGATAAGCTCTTCTGTTGATGATTATCTGCTAATGGTAGAAAAAGAGACAAAGTCTTCTGCTAATTATTTGGTGGATAAACATTTGGAATTGGAGCCGCATGTCAACGCTCGTGGTCGTCAACAACCTAACAATTTTGACTTATATTATTATTACATAAATAACGAGCCAATGAATTATATATATATATATATATAAACGAGTAATTGGCATCAATCGAACAAGGCGGAGCAAGACTCATTCCGTTGTTAATTGCTATAAAATAATGATGTTTTTGTTCACAACAATACAAGCCTTTTCAAGAGATTGAACTGGCATCACCGATTATTAAAAAAACCAGAAGCCATATAAGACTTGTTACACTGTAAATTGTTACGGTCTAATGATACTTTTACCCTTCAAGATACAAGCTAATAAAGCATAAATTAGCTGGTAAAATAGTCTTTTTATAATGTTTAATTAGCATTATCAAATTGAATGAGATAAAATATCTCTTTACTTTTTTGCTATACGGTGAAATAAATAATAAAATTAAATAAGGGCAAATGGCTTTTTTTTTTTTTGTTGCATGGTATAAGTACTTGACTACTCTTGAAAAATTATTTTCTTAAACTTGTGTCCAGGGGTGTTTTAGTGATTTCGTTATGGCTTTTTTGTAATTATCAAATAGACTCAAGGACAATTGGGTATCTTAACATATATAAAATATATTTTAAAGGAAAAGGTGGTTGGTATGTGCAACGCATGCATCAGCGAGTGAAAGGAGCTGATACCTTTTAAACAACACTTGCAAGCTCCTCCAGCGATCAAACACTACATTCTACGGCACCGTTAGGCATCGTTAAGATTGGTGCATCGAGATCGTACCTCTGGCAGGGCATGTGTCAACAGCATACCGATGGTGTGGCTCTGGTGGACTTTTTTCTTCTCCTCTTCTTTTTCTCTCACTTCTCTATGATAAAATACAAAAGTTTTCTTTTATTTATTTTTTATATACAATTTGGTTTTTATTCTTTTGATTACTACTTATTTTGTTTTTTTTATCTTTCGTAGATTATTTTTTTCTTCAATTTCACCCTGCATCATTTGGTTTCATTTAATTTTTTTATCAAATTTGATTTTTATTCTTTTAATTACTATTTATTTTTATCTTTATCTTTTTTTCTAATTGATTGTTTTTCAATGTCATCCCTTTCTTTTTTATCATTTACTTATTGAATTTTATTTTCAATTTCATCTTTCAATATTTAATTTTGATTTATTCTTACGTCAAATTTAATCTTCTTCTTTTTATTGCTATTTGTTTTGTTTTTAATTCTTTTTTTATTGTTTTTTTTCCCAATATCATCTCTTATTATTTTATGATTGAAAATTTTACTTTGTTATTTTTTAGAATTTATCTTCTATAAAATTTATCTCAAATTCATAACTAGAATCACAAGTTTCACAACTACATCCTTGAAACTAAGGATGAAAGCTGGGTCAGTTTTGCATATGCTTTCTGGGTCCAGTTGTAACTATTTAGGTTTATTTTTATGGAAATGAAGTCTTGGAAGAAGTCATAGTTTTTTGAGGTTATATAACTCTACGTCAAGGGTTCGGACCAGTATGGACTTAGCTTCCACCTTGTTCCCTTTTCTATTAGGACTGTGATGACTAGGGAGGGCGTCTACACTTTGTCTCTTTGTTCTTGTGGCCAACAAATCAAGTTCGACCACAGGGTTATATGTTCGTCAAGGACTTGTTGAGTTAGGGTTGTTGACATGTTCGGTTGCCAAAGCACCTTAAAACCCAAGCCAAGATTATCAGAGTAGAGCTGAGCCACAAAAAAATATAACCAATTTAATTAAGAAAATCAGAAAAAAATAATTAAAAAACAAAACCATAAAAAAACTAGTTAAATCAATTAAAATATAAAACAACTTAGTCACAAAATCAATTGGTTAGAAATGATTTTGGTTTGATTTCAATTTTATTTTTTATATTTTATAAAATTTAATTTAATTATTTTTATTTATAAAAACTAAATCAAACAAAAAATAATTACATGTCTTAAAAGGTGTTGGGATTAAACATCCTAAAAATGAAACCCTTGAACTATAAACATCCTTAAAAAACTAATCTTTACACTCTAAAGATTTATTTTTGTAATAATTAACTCCAAGTTTGATAACCTCGTACCAAACGCCACTAAACATGGATCACGATCTACTCTGACTAGAAGAAGCCTGTAAATACAGTTGAGTCAATCTAACTCAATCCATGAGCAACAAGTGTTAAAAGAAATACCGTTTTCTGTCCCTTCCTAAGCACAGTCGCGTGTCCCTGCCAAGAACTAAAAAGTGAGATTCTCCGGCTCTGCCCCCCTCCCTCTTGGTAACATTTACAACATCATTACTTCCTTTAAAGGCAAGCAAAGCAAGGGAGAATCAGAAGAAGAGGGCACTTGTTGAAAGTTGAGAGGTCAGTTAGGCCCATCACCACCTTTAGATTCTTCTTTAGCTTTTTCTTTTTTTTTCTCCTCAACTTCATCAACACTCTAAACCATATTTATTACTGTTACTGTTATTATTATTAAAGAGAAGCAAACAAACAGAGTTTTGTGCTGCCACGAAAACAAGAGTCATGCCTCTTTCTTACCCTATTCAAGACTTTGATTCTCCTTTTGGGCATTTTGATTCTGAATTGTCGGATTCGGACCTCCGACATACTGCTTACGAGATCCTCATCGGAGCATGCCGGACATCTGGAACTAGGCCTTTGACTTATATTTCTCAGTCCGACAGGACTATTTCTCAATATAAGGTTTCGGCTGCTGCTGCTGCTCCATCCCCGCCCCCGTCTTTGCAGAGGTCGCTCACGTCTTCAGCGGCGAGTAAGGTGAAAAAGTCGTTGGGGATGAGGTCTGGTTCTAAAAGGAGACTTGGTGGTGGTGAATCGGTGGGGAATCAAGGGAGAGCGACGGTTGGGGAATTGATTAGGGTTCAAATGAGGGTCACGGAGCAGACTGATTCAAGAACTAGGCGAGCTATTTTGAGGATTGCTGCTGGTCAGGTATGTTTGGTTACTCGGAAAATTGAGAGGAATGGGAATTTGATTTCTTTCTTTTTTCTTTTTTCTAAAAATAAAGATAGATAACTTGTTATGAATTTTTAATAGAGTAATTAGTGAGAGTTTGACCTTGGTTGGTGATTCTAAATGAAATTCAACATTTTAAAAAAAATTGAAATTGTTTGATTTAAGCTTTGTTTGATGGAATCTTTTATCTTCTCTTGGGAGAATCTAAAACAATTGTTTTTTTTTTATGTACCATGTTATAAGCTGACAAATGGAGTCTTTTGTGATTAATTATGGTTTTTTTTTTTTGTGGTGATTTCATCTGCAGGAGGGAGATGATTAGTAAATTAAATAATTTTATGAATTTCTGGATGCATTTTAGCTCTGTCTGCTTGCTTAAATAACAGGAAAAATGGAAAATCAATAAGTAGTTTCATTTTTGTTCTTTATTGCCAAAGGTTGCAGAAATTATCAGTTAAGAGTAGACAGTTTAATCGATAATAAAAGAAAGGTTCCACTTGGATAATGCCATAATTTAATTCGTGTGAATGCTGGTGAAATTTCTGGTTTTTAAGCTGTGGTTTTCTGCTCGGTTAGATTTTCTAGTTCAGTGTGAAGCAATTATTAAACCTTCTGTTTCTTGTGCACTGTATCAGCTTGGAAGGCGTGTGGAGTCGATGGTTCTGCCACTTGAACTATTGCAGCAGCTCAAGCCTGTAGATTTTCCTAATCAGAAAGAATACGAAGCATGGAAGAGGAGAAATTTGAAGCTTCTAGAAGCGGGGCTGCTTTTGCATCCTCACCTGCCACTGAACAAGGCAGACGCTGCTCCACAGCGCCTCCACCAGATTATTCGTGGGGCATTAGATAAACCAATTGATTCCGGAAAGAACAGTGAATCGATGCAAGTTCTCCGCAGTGCTGTTATGTCTCTTGCTTGTAGATCATTTGATGGGTCTGTTTCTGAAACTTGTCACTGGGCAGATGGGTTTCCGTTGAATCTGAGACTCTACCAATTGCTCTTAGATGCTTGCTTTGATGTTAATGATGAATCAATTGTTATTGAAGAGCTTGATGAGGTTTTAGAACTCGTAAAGAAGACTTGGGGAATCCTTGGAATGAACCAAATGTTGCACAATCTCTGTTTCCTGTGGGTTTTATTTTACCATTATGTTGTGACTGGCCAAGTTGAGGATGACCTGTTGTTTGCTGCCAATAATCTGTTGATGGAAGTCGAAAAGGATGCAAAGGCAAGCAAGGATCCAGAGTATTCCAAGATTTTGAGTTCGACATTGAGTTCAATATTGGGTTGGGCAGAGAAAAGGCTTCTTGCTTACCATGATAGTTTCCATAGTGACAATACTGAATCAATGCAAAGCATTGTTTCTTTGGCAGTTATAGCAGCAAAAATACTGGAAGAAGATATCTCTCATGAGAATCGTAGGAAAAGGAAAGAAGTCAATGTTGCTCATGATAGGATTGACACTTTCATCAGATCATCACTGCGCTCTGCTTTTGCTCAGGCAAGTTCATTCAAGCATGATTGCCCTATCTGTGATGATAGAATCTGCTAAATGAATATTCAATCTGACAATGGACTTGATAAGATGGAAGAACTTCCCACAAGCTTTACCAGTAAATATTTAGCTCAAGTGTTTTTGGTATCCACTTTAGGACTTTACCTTTCTGATAAAAGAAGTTAAATCATCATGAATATTTCATGTATACTCAAAACAAGCTTCTTATTTAAAACAACTTCTGCAAGACATGCATCTATCACTGGTTTTTTTTTTCATGTATGAAATAATTCATGATGCCTTCCTTGCTCATTCTCGATTTAACGGATATTTTCTATTTCATTTATACTTTTTCAGTTAATATATTTCTCAAATTTGGTGACTTACAGTCTGTTTTGATCTTCTTAGAACAGAAAATGGAGAAAGTTAAGGCTAGCAAACAGTTATCTAGTCAAAGGAAAAATCTCCCTCGCCTGTCTATTCTTGCACAAGAAATCAGTGAACTGGCTTTTAATGAGAAGGCAATTTTTAGTCCCATACTGAAGAGATGGCACCCCCTTGCAGCAGGCGTAGCTGTAGCCACGCTTCATTCTTGCTATTGGAATGAGCTGAGGAAATTCATTTCGAGTATCAGTGAATTGACACCTGATGCTATTGAGGTGCTGAGGGCTGCTGACAAATTGGAGAAAGATATTGTGCAGATCGCAGTTGAAGATGCAGTAGACAGTGATGATGGTGGGAAGTCAATAATCCAAGAGATGCCTCCTTATGAGGCTGAAGCTGTAATTGCCAACCTTGTGAAGTCATGGATAAAGACGAGAGTTGACAGACTGAGAGAGTGGGTTGATAGAAATCTACAACAAGAGGTATGTAATACATGGAAACTAGCAGAGAAATTAATATATGTTTTCTGATTAGAAGATGCGGTAGTTATCCCTTTTGCATTATCCACGAAACGACCTGCCACCTTTATGATGCAGGTATGGAATCCACGTGCAAATAAAGAGCGGTTTGCTCCTTCTGCTGTTGAAGTTCTACGCAGTGTAGATGAAACTTTGGAGGCATTCTTCTTGTTGCCAATACCTATGCATGCAGTCTTGCTTCCTGATTTGGTCACTGGCCTTGACAGATGTTTGCAGAATTACATATTGAAGGCAAAATCTGGCTGTGGTATGCAGTGCATAACCTGCAAACATGCATTGATTTTTATATGTAAACCCCAAAATAACTGAAAGTTTCTTTTCTACAATGTGCAGGGACACGAGATACTTTCATTCCTACTATGCCTGCATTAACTAGATGTACAACAGGATCAAAATTTCGTGTATTTAAGAAGGAGAAGTCACAAATAACCCAGAGGAGGAAATGTCTGGTTGGGACTGTGAATGGCGATAGCTCCCATGGGATACCACAGCTATGTGTACGTATGAATACTTTGCAGTATATTCGCACACAGTTGGAGGTTTTGGAGAAGAGGACTGTTATCCAGCTTAGGAATTCTAACGCTACCAATGCAAATCATTTTGCTGATGGAACAGGGAAAAAGTTTGAGCTGTCAAGATCTGCTTTTGTTGAATGCATCCAGCTTCTCTGTGAGGCAACAGCGTACAAGGTTGTCTTTCATGAGCTGAGTCATGTTCTGTGGGATGGCCTTTATGTTGGAGAAGTTTCATCTTCTAGGATTGAGCCTTTCCTTCAGGAGCTTGAGCAATATTTGGAAATTATTTCATCTACAGTACATGACAGAGTGAGAACACGTGTCATCACAGATGTTATGAAAGCTTCTTTTGATGGATTCCTGATGGTGTTGCTTGCTGGAGGCCCTGCTCGCGCTTTCACTCTTCAAGATTCTGAGATAATCGAGGAAGATTTCAAATTTCTCACAGATATGTTCTGGTCCAACGGAGATGGTTTGCCAACAGATTTAATTGATAAGTATTCAACCACAGTTAAAGATGTACTCTCCTTGTTTCATATAGATTCTGCGAGCCTTGTTGAGCAATTCAGAAGTCTGTCATTCGACAGTCACGGCTCTTCTGCTAAATCCAGATTGCCAATGCCTCCAACTACAGGTCAATGGAATTCTACTGAACCAAACACAGTCTTGCGAGTTTTGTGCTATCGGAGTGATGAGACAGCTGCGAAGTTCCTTAAGAAGGCTTACAACCTGCCTAAGAAACTATAACAGCCTTAGAATAGTGGGATGACAAGATGGTGCAATTCTTCGGCAAATAATCTGCTGCGCGATGATTATTGTAGCTTCATCGGTATTTATGTCAACCAGACACCAAAAGCTCCGACAACATGGTTTTGACAGGAGCTTTTGTCAGGAGGGGCTGTGCCCGCTGCATTAGAATAAAATCCTTGTATTTATCGGTTTGATTCTTTCATTTTGTACACTTCACCAGTCAGCTACAGAGAACTTCACATGACTACGGACCTACGCCTTTGCATGGAGAACTAACAACCTAGCGATTTATAAACCTCAAGCAAAGGGTGCAGGCATAGAATAACTTGCAGATTATTTTTTACTCCACGATAACAACTATTGTATAATCAGAAACATTAATTCCGCCTTCGTTTTCTTTTTTCCTCGCTTTATTCCCCCATTTATCCAGAACACAGGAAGTGGGGAAAAAAATTGGGCTCTCCATGGTGTCATTTGAGGTTCCATTGGGCGTCAAGAGCTTAAGCGACTAGAGCCTTCTCCTCTCATACCAATCTTTGTTGGTTTAGGAAGTGGGAAATGATTATAGGCAAAAGGATATCAAAGGCTTGAGAATTTATTATGAGAATTTGAGAGCAGCTGTTGAGCTTGTATATTGAGAATTTCTATCATGTAGTTCTAAGTTTCAGAAAACTGAGTTAATCCTTTAGCATGGAACCTAAGCTTTCAAACTAAGGAATACGATTGCTAAGTTTGCGTTTCTTGGTGGATTACATGCTGGATACTTTTCTGATTTGCTACTGTAAATGAAGTTTCTCTTCGGAGATGCAGGCAGATGATAAACAGTGGTTTTCATTTCCAGATGGCATCTGTAATGACTCGAGTAGGAGTGTTGAGAAGGGAAGTTGAATTTCATAAATGCAGAGATTCAATCCATTGTAGAAGACCAAAAGCTCTGCTATAAGCCTGAACCTTCAGGGTTGGTTGCAGTCTAGTGTTGATGGTGATCAAGTGGACGAAGGGAATGGCAATTAAATCCCAGGTAAGATATAAAGAGTATTACCAGAACGAGAGAGGTGTCTTGACTGAGACCTCTATAGCCGTGTGGCTTGGTTGGAGGATATATGCAGAAGAATTGACTTCTTGAATACCTCATATATCCTGTTCTTCATCTCGGGCTGCACTAAGCCAACCAGGCATGTTAACAAAAAAAACCCGCAAGCTGTAAAGTTTCGCTGATAAAGAAAACTGGTAAATGTATTATCTCACGTATATGAGAGATGCCATTCATCATATAGCATCAACATGCTCAGTACAGATCTAATGGTATTAATCCAAAATTGATTAGTCCTGTTAAGACATCACAAGATCATACGTGGAGACTGCAAAATCCTTCTACTGGTGTGCTTTTTACCGGGGTAATGATCAAATATGCCTGCAAGATCCCTCTCAAAAGCTTCTTGATTATAATTATATGAATTACAGACATATGAGCACATTAGCCTATAATTTATTTCACTAGTGCCATGGGTTTCTCTTTCCTGTTGCGCTTCTTTTTGAGCTAGAAGTTGAGCTTGCTTTCTGCAGTGAGAACAAATGAAACGCAGTTAGAGTAGGAACCTAGGTTTCAATCTCAAGAGACGTGCTTGCAAACATCAATCCTTCATGCTCACCAATTTTGATTTTTTGGTCTTCCCTCGAATCCTGTTCTTTGGAGGTTTCAATTTGTAAATGCGAACCATCCAATGGTGAGTTGTGAATACCTAAATTGACAAGAACACAAATTCTGATCAGGAAAAACAGACAAAGTTTAAAGGAATACTTGTCATCATCTACTACTAGTCATTTTCCCAAAAATAACTTTAGCATTTTCTCATGCAAAGCCTTAGGTAGCCGCACAGCATAGGAAATTGCGTTGTTCGCATGCATTATTTCACTCCAGTTTTAGGAGGCCTGCCTAATGGTTGCCTAAGTTGTCCACATTTCTATCATGTGCAAATCAATATTACTGTACCTCCTCAAAATGGGTAAGTTTGAAGTACTTCTTCCCAATTTCTGTCTGCCTAACTCTGTCGAAGGCTTTACCATCAGTTTCCACAAACCTGTAACAAAACACAAATAAATGTCTTAACTTCAGAAACAAATATATACTTCACATTTAAATAGGTAGGGTGAGAGCAAAACCAGACCTGTAATATGATAGCTTGTACATGAGACAATTTAGCATGGTTGGAGTGGCCTGAGAATCGATCCGGTATTGACCATCTCTCTTTGGACAGAAGGAAAGGAAAGAAAAGTCAATAAGATTAAGCATCTACCAGTTTTAACCATAATGCACAAATATCTATTATTTATTAAACAAGTAACATTTTACTACTAGGAAGAATCCAAAGGAACAGAATGTCAGTCATATGCAACTGGTATAAGTACTCACTAAATAATCAGGTTCTTTGATATGAGGGAACACCCCCCCTCCTATACGGACCATCCACAGGAACTTATTAATGTCATCACTGGGGTAGCCAACAAGACCTGATCAGTTAAGCAATCCATCAGAACAATATATTTATTTCAAGTGAGGACTGATCTGGACACGTACAGATCTAAGCATGTAAAGAAGGAAGGAAACAAACCTCCAAAGACAACTAGAACATATTTTACATCCAAGGAGTTAAAGATTTCCCAGGCTGCCTTCTCAGGAGAAGACATAGCAGTACCAACGGTTGCAATGTGAGTGTTATTCCAGGTGTTATTGTCAACAATAACAGTGCGGTTAGCCATTGCAGTTGTTTGATAACCATAGTCCCACCATGATGCAACCTGCATAAATTAAAAGTCAATTCATCTTTCATTTGGTGAAAGCAACCAAATTAGGAGGTTAAAAGTAAACAAAAGGAAACAGCTCCTAAATAGGCTACAAACTGTTCAATAACATTTCATGCTACAAAAGTACAAGTACAAATGCAACTAATTAAGGGGAAATTGGGCCAATATATCACAGACAAAGCTTCTTCCACCGAGCAGCAGCACTATGACATGCTGTTGTATATTCATTTTCAAGCTTATTATGGTATCATCTCAATGAGATTTTATGCAGCAGTTTAATTGTCAAGCAAATTATACTCATTTTCCTTTTTACATTTTTATGTTTTCTAAATAAAAGGCATGATAGTTCTACTTGCTCAATCCAAACATTAACACAATACTGATCGTCAAATTCTGTAATCTGTTTGAGCCTTTCATGGTTAAACTTCTAGAGGCGGGTTTGGCACATAAAGCCAATACCACTGTACATAGAGCTTTGGTTTTACCTTTCCAGTTGACTAGAGGTCATAGATTATAACATTACTATAACGAGGATACCTGAAGCCTGATTTCTAATAGACTGCTATCATTTTATAAGACCTGGAGAATATAAATAGTCAGTCTATCCACTTAACACAGTTAAGCCTCTATAAACTGATACCCTTGGGACCATGGAAATTTCTTATTCAATGCAGATATTATTTACACTTCAAATTTAAGTCAAGACTGAACAAAAATATTATTTTATCAAAGTTATTAATTTATTGAGTGGTAATTTATTGAGGCTATCCTGTAGTTTCTCTTACAAGCCCATAAATATGATTTCCAGGGATTTCAAATAAAATATTCAATATTTTGATATAAAACAAAAACATAATGCTAGGAAGCTTTTAGATGCCCTACCGCTTACCATAAACTTGGAACATGATTATTAAACATGTTGCAGAATCCATGATCATCAAATGGGCACAAGAAGATGGTAGCATGGTAAAAACTTACTTTATCATCCACCTCAGTATTGTGGCTTAGCCATGCATAAGCCTCTCTGAAATCATCAAAAACATGAAGACCGCCATCTCGTGAATAAGTTGTTAAAACAATAGAAGGTGCCGAATAAGCTTCAGCTGCTGCCCAGACACAATGAACCTACAAAGATGAAGGTAAGTTGTAATCAGATATAATCCTTCAAAATTTAAGCAATAATGGGTAATAAATAAGAGGAAACAAATTTGTCTCCACCAGATAAAACAAAATGATAATTACAGGCATAACCTTTGAGTTGCAAATTCCTATGGAATGTCATTATGCTTAGTTCATATGATCAGATCAAAACCTCAGACTGTCACTTGAAGAGGAACGAGAACAGGGTTGGAGAGAGGATTCAGTTCATTATTTTGAGCATTAGGTTCCACTTTGTCTAAGTTATTTCCAAAATACAACTTCTAATTAATTCAAAACACATCCTCCTCCATCCAGAAAGGATTACAAAATAATTACTTACATTACAAGTTTCCACCTTCCTACTTGTGAACTTTTTTCCAAGGTGCTAGTAAGCTAATGGTTGCAAGCTAAGCATGAACATTAAGAGCAGCTTCCACATTGCAAGCACTAACCTTCTTCACCATGAAAGTATGAAGTAGTTTATGGTGAAGTGAGTTCATTCTAAGCAACTTTATTTTGCTATAGCCAATGCAATTTCTCAAGGCAGCATTTACATTACTAAGCTCCAAATTAACTAACCAAATCCTATACCTGAGTGACATGCTAAATGTGATTTTTTTTTTTTTTTCATTTGTATCAACATTTCAACCATGGCTGCCAGTTCAGTTTTAAGAGCCTGCAAGAAATGGTTGAAAAGGCTACTGCAGACAGTTTATTCAGCTACATCAGACCTTTGTCTTCCTCTCTATGGGTTTGTATAAGAGGAAATCTTGTGTTTATAACCATATCGGCTGCTCATCCCAAACAGCAACTGTTATGGTCAGAAGGACGTAGGGGAAAAAAAACTACAATGCACAACATAAATGGAGAAGTAGCATAGAAAATACCAAAACATGAGCAAGCATGTGAAATCTCACAATATAGGGAAAAAGAAAAGGAGGGTTACCACATAGAAAGCGCCAAGCAACACGAGCAAGATAATAGCAATGACAGATGCCTCCAAAGGTAAAACAAGAAGTCTCCTTTCAATCCGGGACCTTATAGAGGCCTTCTCCACAGGCTCTTTTTCTTTCTTCCTGTTCTTTTTCGATGGTCGTTCTTTTACTGTCTCATCCATTTTCTCAGTCTTGGCTCTGTCATTTTGTTCTCCATCGGCATTCAGACTGGTATCCCTTGACTTAATCATCGAAAGAATCAACAAAACCTTAGTCAGGAAGTTGACTTCACAAATAATTGAGCAAGCATAAGCCAACAGTAGAGGAAAGCAAGCATGCTTAAATCAACCTGGGAAGTCCCTGATGATCCAGGTAGCTGAAACTTGATTGATCGTGTTAAGACATTAAAAGCTTCAGAAAGGGCGATCCCAGACATGATGCATGCTGCTGGAGCAAGCACGAGCATAAGACGCACCTATGGTATGAGGAAAACACAATGAGCACGGGAACTAATGAGCAGAGGCAAAAAGAAAATCCAAGAAATTAATTGTCCCAAGATTCTTCTCACCATGACACCAGAAAAATATACAGATGTTACAATATAAAGCACAACAAAGGAGCTTGCATCTGATAAAGGCAAAAAGCATGCCTGCCAAAAAAGAAAGACCAAGATGAGACACATCTGTGAAGTGATAGGTTAAAGAAAAGCTAAGTTGCATTTAAAACATGTAGCTTACAATAATCCCAGCTGGAACCAAGAAAGCCAAAACATTAATGTCCATGAAGTAAGATGGCCAAGTAGGGGGTTGATGTTCACTGACACTAGCAATGATTGGTATATACTTGCTTGCATAAGTTCTGTCATAATGCAATGGAAATAAAAATGGGTCAGAATGAGTGACACAAAAAACTTTTGGGAATATCAATCACTAAAACAAACAGCTGAATAAATGTCTTCATGTAAGGGCATGAACATGGACTAATTAATAAATACAACTGAGATAGCATGTCAAAGGGACTGCTTATGTGTCACAGGAAGAGGATGGACGGGGGAGATATGGAGGTCTGTTCATTTGAAACAGGCTACATGAAGCCCACTAAAAGACCAAAGAACTCAAACCTAAAAGTTCAGGTAGGTTCAGTCAAATTGCACCAACCCAAGTTCTATCTTTGAATAAAACCTTTAGATTCCGTAGGATTGCATCGATTCAGAGGTACTACAGTAAAGGCTTATATGAATTACAAAACTAGATACTTACGGATCAAGCAAGCTCAAACTGCGTCCGCTCCATCCCTTTGTTGGGCTAGAAGCTACCAGTGCTATTAGAACAGCTATCATAGCACAGCACACTACCCTGTTGAATACACGATATTGAAGTATGGAAATTAGTCTCATGTTCAATCATAACACATACAATATTAGGAAATATTGATTCAATATGTATCCAGACATCCATGAACTATATTCTTCTTCATTTTGGTACACCAACTTTCCAATTGAATACTGCTACAAAAAATCTATTAATTTTTCCTATTTATTTTTCAATCATATGATTTTCCATTTTTTTTATTAAAATGATAAATATTTTAAATTGTATTAATAATTTATTTGTTACTTCTGATTAATCATAAAATAGTTTTTAACCTTAGTGTAGAACTTAGATAGATTACCATCAATCAAAAGTCTGTTCTTCTTAAAAGGATCTATTTAAATTCAAAATATTTCATTCATTAAACATAATATCAATTTGGAGGCTACTTTTACCGAGGAAAAAAAAAACATATCAGAAAATGAGAAATTGACGAAAGTATATAAATGGCACAATCAAAAAAGTTTATGCATCAAAATGAAGAGGATTAAAGTCTACGTATTTGATTGAAATAAAGTGAAAGTTTGTGTACCAAGACGGGCTGTGGTCAAAGGACACATCATCAAATTGCAGAACAATGGACATTAGATAGACAAAAGTACTTAATCAGAAGTTTTCAAAGAGTTCGAGTGCTCAAACCAAAAAAAATTAAAGTCTATGCACTTGAATGAGAAAAGTTGTAAAGTTTTTGCACTACTAGTGTAATTATCCCCTGCATTCAATTAAAAACGATGATGAGGGAAGCTCACAGGCCCACAGATACAACAAGCGTAACAGCCACTTTAAACATTCTTGGAGAGAGATTCCCTTTGACATGGTACACAAGAGCCACCACATGGATGATAATGAAAACCTGGAGAAGTAAAATTAGTACCAAGACAATGAATCAAGAAAGAAACACAGATACAACTGCCCTATTGCTCATGTATAGGGACCTTTCTGGAAATCTAAAGTAGGCATCAATAAGGGCTCTATTGCTCATCTACAAAAATGACTCAATCTTAATACATTTATTTATTTCCTGTTCTTACTGATAAAACCCTAAAAGCATGCTAGACCTCTCCATACCAATAGCATATAATAAAATCTTGCACTATTACATAGTAGTCTCACACAGAAAAGTAACAGAACCCACTTGATCTCTAACTTGAAAGAGACAGCATGGCACAGCCATCCAGAAAGATTATTGCCTGCAACATTTTTTCATTTTTCACAATAGATAACATTTCTAAGGCAAGTACAATGGCTGCTTTCCCCCTTCAAGATGAACAAATAACCAAATTCATGAACTTTAAAAAAACATTGTGTCTGAATGGATTATGTGTCAAAACAACTCACCAAAAATGAAGCAAAATGTTCTGATGTCATAACTGCATTAAAACCAACAACAGGCACCAAAGCTGCTAAAAGCGTTCCTAAAACCACCTGCATTGAAATGTCCAATTCAATTAAAACCAAGAAATTTCATTAGTGTAGAGATGACCATTGCAAGTCTTCAATGTCTAACCAAGGAAAATTTCTTTACAAAAATGCATCAGTTAAACTAGTCATCCGTTGATAGATAATACACATCGAAAACAAAGATGCATTCTTTGAATATTGTTCCCAAGCCCATGACTTGTAGCTAACACGTCAAAATAAGAAAAACAAGTGGAAAAAAGAAAAACTGCTCACCCATTGACAGGTACCAAATATAAAAAGAAAAGGTTTGTTTTTTAGGGTTATGTTTGGTTAGTGTCCTAGGAAAAAAGGGACGTAAACGTGTTTGGTTGAAGGGACAAAGACAGAGATATAAAATAAATTTGTCACCGGGACAATTTTGAAGTGAATTTATGTCCTTTCAAAATGAAGGTGCAGGTCCCCTCTATCTCCATTGTCTACATCTCTTCCATCTCGAGACAATAACCAAACACTACTTAATTATTGTCTCTAAGGCCCCGTTTGTTTGCTGGAAAGTAGTTTCCTTTTGGAAAGTGAATTCCAGGAAAGTGAATTATTTTCTGATGTTTGGTAGTGTAATGGAAAATAAGTTGGAAAACACTTTCCAGTGTTTGGTTATGTCATGGAAAAGGAGCTGGAAAATAACTTATTAATGTTTTATTTTTCTCAAGTTTATTAAAATAATGAACAAATCTTACAGATTAAAAAGTTAAATGAGAATGAAATTGAAAAAAAATATAATTTCATAAATTATCTCAAATAAAATAAATAATAATCAAAATAATAGAGATCAAATCTAAAAAAATAAAAAAAAATGAAAGATGAAGAAATTAAAATAATAATAATTAACATTTCATAAATTATTTCAAATAAAATAAATAACAATCAAAAGAATGAGGACCAAATTTGATACATAAAAAATTTCAATAAAAAAATGATAAGGGAAAAGCAAATAACAATTACAAAAATGAGGACCAAAGTTAATATAAAAATTAAATTTTAAGAGATGAAATTGAAAAATAAATATTCAAAACAAAATATATATAATAATCAAAAGTTTGAGGACCAAATTTGATATAATCAGCAAATAATATGACATTTCTAAATTTTTCACAACTTCCGGAAAGTGTTTCTCCTAAATTTTCTAGAAAAACACTTTCCTGAAAACCAAGCCAAATTTTCCTTTGACTGGAAATTGTTTTCCGTTGACCAACTTTCCTAATGGCAAACAAATACAGGAAAGTTTGGAAAGTGATTTCCTGAAAAGTGAATTCCAGAAACAAACATAGCCTAAGCCCATAGCTTGTAACTAATACCTTAAAGCAAAAGCAAATTGCATGTGTTAACAATGTGCTTCAAAAGAGATGAGAAAATTTCACATACATAGTGCCCTGTGAGTAAAACAAGAGACGAGTATTGAAACGTGCCCCCACAAAAGCACACCCCAAGTTGCATGGGAAGAGGAAATCAATAAAATATGTCATTGCATTACAGTGATATATGTAAGTTAAAATAGTTATCATTTAATCATTGCTAATGAAAAGGTTCAGATTAGTTATCAAGAGTATGTAAACACCAAAAGGCAAGGTGAGGCTGACAACGAACATCTACTCTCACCCATATGTATCCTAATGCGCACCCTTGAGTCTTAACTCCATCGTAAGTATTCTTCATTAATGATCACAGAAAAAAAATGTAAACAGTTCCTTGTCTTGTCCAAAGACTAGTAATATTAGCATGCAATCTTCAATTATGGTGATAAAATATTAATTTTTTTATTTTTCCCTTCACGGTGATACAAACTTAATGAGCATTATAGGTACTTACAAGAGGAGCATATGCAATGTACAGTCGGGAAGAATAGCGACCAGTCACAATGCACAATAGCACATGCATTGGAATTAGATTAATAATAAAGGTGTACCCTCCCCATGAGCAAACCTGAAAGACAATAATATAACAATGAACATAAATATCATAAGGAATAATAAGATGCCAAAAAACATTATCAGAAAGCCTACCATGTAAAAGTATGCCAAGGCATTTAAAGTAGCGTAAAAGAGGGATCCTGTATTCAATGTCTGCACATGATATAAAATCTATATCAGCAACAAATGAAATGTGAAAAGCAAAAAAACACAGAACCAACAAGCAATCTATGGGAAACACGTTAACGAAGTAAATCTATTAAAACCAGTGCATTAGATATCATTGCTCCTTAAAATAACAGTTTTGAGAAGAAGAAGAATAAGGTGGAATTTTGCTTTCTCTAATTTACATCAAAGTTCTCACCTTTATATAAAGATAGAAAGTGAAGATAAGAGCAAATATGGCGACAGCTTCATTGTCATAGCTACCAGCCACAGATCGAGATATATATGATGGAACCTGTGAACAAGAGCAAATAATCTAGCAGATAAGATTTTGAGTTTCACATGTTTAAACATTCTGAAGGACAACAACATGGTACAGAAGTCTTACAAAGAGAATATCTCATAAAGAAGGCCACCCCTACTATACAGATTTTGAAATATATGTCTAGAGTTTGAACATTGTTCTTTCAAATTTGTCAAACATTGCATCATCCAAATAATAAATAATAACATCTATTTCACAGTAATCTTCATTCATCTACTAACCAGAATACTACCAAAAAAGAAAAAAGAACGTTGTTCAATTGAAAGACATACAGAATATTAGAAACTAGGGGAGATATTTTTTTAACATTGTGATGAAGAACTTGTATTAACAAGTAATGCCTTATTGCTGCTGTTCAAAAAAATAAACACAATTACAAGGCAACACATAAGTTATGAATACCCGTTATATAATTTACCATGGCCAAAAGAACAGCTGCTGTCAGTCCAGCACCAGTACCCTTAACTTCCTATTGAAAAACAAGACAATTTAACGTCATCAGCAAAACGAACTCCAATGTACATAAGAAGAGACGTGAATTGGGTCACAATATAAACCTTGGTCAAAAGGTAAGTTGCCCATGAGGCAAATGCAGAGAAAATTGGTGCTGTGAATACACAAACAGTCTCGACAGACAATGGAATATTCAAAGAATTCAATAACCTGAAACCACATAGTAATGACTCAAAAAAATTAGAATATATAGGACTCAGTAATACATGACATTTCAAATGTTTACAATTCAACGAAACTGCATCCAGCAACAAGCACAGAAAACTAACTTGGCAAATTTATGCCAGAAACTAATGAATACATTTCTTATGGTTACCTACGAGGTACTCACCACCATAGTGTGCCTGCTGTCAAGGTCAACCCAGGGTAAACAGTTCCACCAATCACACGGCCGAGAGGATACCTTAATGAAATATACAAAAAACAATCAATTTAAGTTCTCATATAAGAACCTAGCAAAACGAAAAGCTAACCAACAACAACTTTTCACCATGAGAATTATCTGCGCTTACCAGGTTCGATCATCAAACCAATTCCAAAAGTCATAAATCCCATTCTTTGTCAAAAACTGAAGCCACCAAAAATTAAATTTCTCATTCTCTATACATATTCGTGTGTGTGTGTAAAGAAAGAACATTAAGCATTATATTTATGAAAGAAATCAAACCTGAGTAACTCTGTAATTGAAATAAGGATCGAATTCGTGAATAACACTCTCATACTTTATTACCTGAAAATCAATCCACAAGTTTACAAAAATGCAACTACTAACAAAACACACGAATCAAACCTGATTCCAATAGTAACAGATTCGGATGCTTAAAAATCACAAATATTTACCTGCCTAAGCCAAGCCAACCTTCTCAGTTTAGTTCCAGGAAAAAAAAATTAAGGAAAACAAAAAACTCTTATTTTTTTTCCTTCGCTTTTCATCTGCTTTCTCATAAATCAAATGGAAAAGACAGAATTTGCATCCATTCAAAACAATTCCAATTTTAAAATTTAAAACAATAACAATCAATTTTATTTTATTTTATTATATCCCCATTTACGCAGCAACGAAACGGCTAAAACACATAATAAACAGAAATCATAAAAAGAGAAGGCAATTACAAAGATCAGATCTAGAGAGAGGTTTTTAGGGAGAGAGTGAACTGACAGAGAAAAGGCGGATCGAGAAGGCGAGAACTCCAATCAAGAGGAGGATGAAGAAAGAGAGCACATTGCCAAACGCGTTCCGCAGCGTTCTTGCAGTTGCCTCTTTCGAGCTCTCTCCGTCCGCCATTGATAATATTCGTGTGTCTTCGTAACAGAGGGTTTTTTGGTTTTGTAGGTCGTCCAGTAGAAAGAGAAGACGACTTTGAGAGGAGCAGGGTAGTGAGTGTGGAAAGACTCGAGTAAGAAGGGGTTTTTTTTACGTTTTAAAAATGTTTTAAAAAACAATTTATTTTTTTCAAATTAATTTTTTTTATTCTCACATCGTTCTAACATATTAAAATTAAAAATATTTTTTGATAATAAAAAAACATTATTAAAATATATTTTCAAATAAATAATAATTATCAAACAAGCTCCAACCGAGCAGCTGCTTTGCGCCTGCTACACGAAACGGTCCCTCTACAAAATTCTTAAATTACAAATACAAGTCCAATCTGTTCATCCAATTGACATGTTTGTCCTCGTAATAAATAAATGGTAAGTCCTTATTGGTCAGCCATTCTCATTGGTCACGAGCTACGTGTTCTTCCACGTGGTTTTATTTGATTAGCCAGCTTTCAGAACCCGAGTCCTCACTATTCTGGAGCCCTGACCCGAGAAATATAGTACCGCCCAGCCCAATAACAACGACCCATTAGATTTCTGATTTTTCCCCGTCAGACATCAATTATCAGATGTTGTTTTTATCACCAGCCGCCTCTCTGTCTCTCGTCCAGATCGCAGAAACTTTGTTGTCGAATCCCCAAATCCTCTTTTCTTTTTCGTTTTAGGGTTAGGGTTTAAATCTACGGCTCCAATTATCATGGCGGCTTTAAAGGAATTGCTGCCTCCGGCGAAATCAACCAGCGCAACTTATTATGATCATTCAAATGATCCGTGGTTCAAGCAGAGGTTTAGTTCATCTGAGGTTGAACAATCTGCTGGTGGTGGTGGGATCAATTACAAACCTGTACCTCTTTACTTGCAGCGGAAGGGTTTTGTTCCCAGGAAAGTTGAAGATTTTGGAGATGGGGGTGCGTTTCCAGAGATTCATGTTGCGCAGTACCCTCTTGATATGGGTAGGAATAAGTCTGCGAAACCTGGGTCCAAGATTTTGGCTTTGACTGTTGATGCTCATGGGAATGTTGCGTATGACGCTATTGTGAGACAGAATGAGAATGCTAAGAAGATTGTGTATTCTCAGCATAAGGATTTGATTCCGAAGATTTTGAGGAGTGAGGAAGACGGAGATGGGGATGGGGATGGGGATGGGGATGAGGAATTGCAGAAAGAGATCGAGGACACTACGCTGGAAACTAAAGCTGCGCTTGAAAAGATTGTGAATGTCAGATTGAGTGCAGCGCAGCCGAAGAATGTGCCCAAACAGTCTTCGGATTCCAAGTATATAAAGTACAAGCCTTCGCAACAGTCGGCAGCGTTTAACTCGGGTGCAAAAGAGAGGATTATTAGAATGGTGGAGATGCCGGTGGACCCGCTTGAGCCACCTAAGTTCAAGCATAAGAGGGTTCCAAAGGCATCGGGATCACCACCTGTGCCAGTTATGCACTCGCCACCTCGACCTGTGACCGTGAAGGATCAGCAGGATTGGAAAATCCCACCTTGTATCTCAAATTGGAAGAACCCTAAGGGCTACACGATTCCTCTTGATAAGCGTCTGGCTGCTGATGGAAGAGGTTTGCAGGATGTTCAAATTAATGATAATTTTGCTAAGCTGTCAGAAGCCCTTTATGTTGCTGAGCAAAAGGCTAGAGAAGCTGTTGCTATGAGATCCAAGGTTCAAAAGGAGATGATGATGAAGGAGAAGGAAAGGAAAGAGCAGGAGTTGCGGGCATTAGCTCAGAAAGCTCGTTCTGAGAGAACTGGTGCTGCACCCCCACCGTCTGCTCCAGTCCCATCAGAGAGGGGTGCAATGGATGATGTTGACATGAGAGGGGATTATGAGCATGTGAAGGACAGGGAGACGGATGCCCCAAAGGAGACAAGGGAAGAGAGGGAAGAGAGGCTGCGGCGTGAGAAAATTCGAGAGGAGCGCCGTCGAGAAAGGGAGAGAGAAAGAAGATTGGAAGCAAAAGATGCTGCAATGGGTAAGAAGAGCAAGATCACTAGAGATAGAGATCGTGACATCAGCGAGAAGGTTGCTCTTGGTATGGCCTCTGCTGGAGCTGGAAAAGGGGGAGAAGTTGCATATGATCAAAGGTTGTTCAACCAAGAGAAAGGAATGGATTCTGGTTTTGCTGCTGATGATCAATACAGTGTGTATGATAAAGGCCTTTTCACGGCTCAGCCCACACTTTCAACTCTATACCGGCCGAAGAAAGATGTTGATGCTGAAATGTATGGAGGCGCAGATGAGCAATTAGATAAGATAATGAAGACAGAACGATTCAAACCTGACAAGGAATTTGCTGGTACTTCACAGAGGACCGGTCCACGTGACAGGCCAGTTGAGTTTGAGAAGGATGAAGAAGAAGCTGATCCATTTGGTCTGGATCAGTTCTTGACTGAAGTAAAGAAGGGTAAGAAACCGACAGACAAAGTTGGTACTGGTGGCACAATGAGAGCTAGTGCAGGATCTTCAATGCGAGATGGCCATGATGGAGGCTCTGGTAGAACTCGTATTGGATTTGAGAGAGGGCGTTAGGTATCCTGCTTTAAAAGTTTTATTTGTGGCAAACTTGTGTAGTATGAACAAATGGTTTGTCGCGCCACCCTCCACCCCTGGCTTTTCTGTTTTCCGCTGCTGTAATGTTTTAACTTGAAGCTTGATTTTGGTTGATGCTAAACTACAAACCCCTGAGCTTGATTATTCATTTATTTAGCTGGGATTGAACTGTCAGGGTGTTGATTAATCAACAGCTATTGACAAGGTGATAGCCAGAACAGGCGCGTATCTCTTGTGAAACTGCTCGATATTCTGATGGAGAGTATGGTTCATAACATCTTCCTGGATAGAAACTTTGCTGGTCTAGTTTCATATTTGAATTTTTGAAACCACGCAACTGTTGAAACAACAAAGTTTTATATGATGCTCCATGCTTATCTCTCCTGCATTTGGATTTGCGATGTACTGAAAGAGAAGTAGTATTATCCATCACTTTAAGCAGGCTTTGTGTAAGCATCCCTTAGGCCTTTTCCTTGTGGCTGGATATGAGAAGCAGTGTACGGTAGTTATGTTATTTTAAGATTTTGTTGTTTTTCATCTAGTGTTTAGAGTTTGTAGCCAAGTACACCGTTTTATTTTATGTTGTTGGTAGATTCTGTGCTACCAGCTTCGTGTTCAAATTGAGAATTATTCTCTCTAGTTAACCAGTAGTTTTTTCTTCATCGTGTTAGCATTTTTTCCTAATGTTCACGGTGCTGGTGAAGCGGCTGGTCTTTGCATTCAAAATCATGCACTGGATCCCAGAACTTGCACGTCAGTACAAGGAGGATCCTAATATAGTTTTCAGAATTTTGCCTTGGCAGATAGATGAGAGTGAATTTCTTTTCGTTGTTACTGTTTAATGCTGAGAACTTACGGGTTAGCTGATTCTTTATTTGCCTTTTCCAATTCAATAAAGTACCATACTGGGGTGGTGTATTCGGCAATGGTGTGTTCCATTATTCCACAAAAATGAACATGGAAAATGAAGTCTGTTTAAATGCAATTTTTCTACAAATTAGAAAAAGAAAAAGGTGTTTTTCAGTTTTCCGTCGACAAAGCTAAAGTTGAAAACACGTAAAAAAATGCTCTCCAAATTTTTCCACTGAATGCGAGGTGTTTTTCAAAATAAATATATTAAAATAAATTTTTTAAAATTTTTTTATTTTTAATATTAATATATTAAAATTATCAAAAAAAAATTAAAAAACATCTCAAACATATTTTAAAAACAATTTTAAAAGTACAACACCATGAAAGACATTAATAGAAAAGGTGCTTCTCCCTTTTTCTTTAGCTAATAAGCTTTTTTTAGACAAAATTAACCTTGTTCTTTTCTTCCAATGACAATTGTACCTCTTGCCCCTTTTCTTTGCCCTAATTATGGTTGCCTGTTCTATTTTTTTATTTTTTTTACCTTAATTCTCTTGTTATTGGTATTAAAATATCAAGGAAAAGGATAAAATATGATCTTACCCTCTTTTTTTAAAAAAAAAGAAAAGAAAAATATCCAACCTTTTGAATGCTACCAGGGCCTGCTTCCAAAATTAAATGCAAATTATTTTTTTATTATTGTTGAAATGAACAAAAGCATTTAGCTGTATAAATTAGATAACACAAGAAGATATTCAAAACATGAAATTTTTTTTCTTGCTTTCCTAACAATCCCATAAAATGATTCATGAAATATTCCACATTTTGTTGTATTTAGTTTTATGTACAAATCCTCGGTATCCTCGCATGGTTGTGTTGGAAAAAAACATCAATTATGTATGATTCTATATCTTATAAATCAACTATACTAACATTCTCTGCATAAAATCTAATACCTTTAACATAACCTTTTTTATGGTATCCATGAATTTTGAGTACAAATAGTAATTTGAAATTATGGGAATGAATTGCAGTGAGGGTTGTTCGATGCTAAGTTGTTGATAGCAATGTAATGATCTGGTGATTCTTGTGGCTATATTGAAGCCGTTATTATTATTTTTTTATTAATGTGCGTATTTAGGTCAGCTTGTGCGTGCCTCAACTAATCCCACGGGCCCTGAAGTTAACGACCATGTAAGCCTCTAATGACCATGTAGTTTGGGAGATTAGAACTGGTAACTTTTAAAGAACAAATTCAGAATCTAACCAATTGAGTTATACCTATCAAGATTATATTAAAGCCATTATTTAAATGCTTGAAAGCTTGCTCATCTGACAAGCTTGCTTTATAGCATTATTATTAGGTTGAGAAATTATCTCAAAACAATGATAAATAAATTAAAAATGGACAATTTAATTAATATAAGAAAAAAAATATTTATATACATCTAAAGTTAAAGAATATCATAGAAAACATGTTTAATTTGAATAAATTTTTCATTTTGCCATTTTTCTCTAAATATAAAACAATATAATATGAATATATTTTTCAGTTTTTTTGAATCCGGAAAATATTCTAAAATTTTAAGAAAAGAATATGTTTTTTAGTTTTTTATCGGAAAGAAAATTTGTTTTATGTTACTGAAATTATTCCTATATTAAAAGAAACTCATTTCCACGCCAACTAAAAAATATGTCCCATTATCATCTCCTTAGTAACAATTAATTTATTAAATATCAATCTAAATCCTACATACAAATGCAAAAAAAAAAATCTAAAAAGTAAGTTGATATAATATTTTTATTGTTTTGTTGTGATTGAAAGACAGATTGAAGCTAAAGCCTTAGTAAGTAATGAAAGCCTCAACACCTAAGAGATGAGAATTAGGTACCATTCAAAACTTTTTTTTTTTACACAATTCTAGATTGCCATAATTATTTTAGGGAACAATACCAAACAAACATAAACACAACCATAAATTAAGTTTTTAGGAATATAAAAGAGATTATGAAAGAGAAATTAAATACCTTAATTTTTGCAATTGTTTGACCTAACCATCTAGTTCACTCTCCAGGTTGTAAACTTGAATATTTTCATTTCACTTACTTGGTTTTTTCCTATGTTAGACCTCACATTTTTATAATAACACTCTAAGCTCTCATTTAATGTCATTAACCCAATCTAGAAAATCTATCAATCAGCTAATAAACATAATCTCTCACCTTTAAAAATATGAAATTTAAAAAATATAAGTTTTTTTATATGTTAAAGTAAGCTTGTTTAGTAATGTTTTTTATATGTTTATCAGCTAATAAACATAATCTTTGAAAAGTCAAATTATCTTTTGATATGGAAAAACATTAAATTGATGTATTTTTAGGTGTGGTGATTTTAATATATTAATTTTAAAAAATAAAATAAAATAAAATCTAAAAAATATTATTTTCATATATTTTTAATTGAAAAATACTTTTGTAAAATCATTTTGCACCATACTACCAAACAAAATAAAGTTTATAGTTTTGTGAAGAGTGAAGTGAGTTTGGCAATAACTCTTACACTTCAAACCTCTACATTAAACGCTCTAGTCTTTCCATTATGTAACAGGCTCTTGGAAAAATCAAACATTGTAGTCTTTTCTTTTTACAATGTAATATTCGTATAAAGCATCATAAAAAATGGACATTACTAAAAAGAAATGTGTCTATTATCATTAGATTTTAGCAATGAAATAATTCAGTTACTAATTTAGGAAAGAGTTGTGTATATATAATTTTTTTTAATATCAGCAAAAGATTTATCAATGAAAAATTTGTTACTAAAAAATACTAAATTATCTAAATAAATAAATTATATATGGAAACAACAATGGATTTTTCATTGCTAAATTTGCTATGGATTATTTGTTGCTAATTCCAAAAAAAAAAATAGTTTGCTGTCTCAACCTAAAACTAAAACTATACATTGTTGATATAGCTTTGTAATTCTAAGAATTTGAATCATGGGTGAGCTAAACACGCTCTCTCTCAGTTACCTAAATAAAAAAAAATTAACCCAACTCTTCATCTTCCTCTTCTTCATCTTAATCTTTTCCAGTCAGCATTGATATTCAATATTTCTTTGTAAAGCACAAACACCAAAGACCTACAACAACAACCTATTAGATCCATCATCATCACCATCAAACATCCTCAATCCACTTTCTCTTCTCCCTAATAAAAATCATTTTAGAAGCTCAAAACCTAACCAATTTTACACCACTAATCGATCTACTTTTGTTGCCACTCTTAATAACTTTAAGGTCTATTTCTTTCATTATTTTTTTCTTATTTTTATCTTTTTTTTTTCATACTTCGATGTTCTAAGATTACTCTCTCTTTTTTTATCCATATAATCAAATTGTACATGGGTTGGGTTTTGTATTTTTCTCTTGAATAATCTAAGTAATGTTAGGATTTATTATTTTTGTTGTTGCTGGTTTTGTCTAAGTTATTAGGCTTACTAATTTAGCACTAAATATATAAAAGAATTATAGAGAAATAGATTTCCATGCCTTTTTTTTAATATTCTTTTATTGATAATGCTCAAATGTGATTTTAACAGATGTTTATTTGTTATTTTTAAGCAATTTTTTTCAAGTAGTCAACACTGCACATTCCTACTTCAATAGATTATTTGACATGGTTACATTTTCTTGGCTGGAGATTTTGAATATGTCAACAACCAAAGATGGAGAAGAATAATTGCAATTTGTCTTCTCTCTATCACCAAACTAATGAAGATGGGATTGAGAACTATCTTTTTTTTACTTAACATGTTTTTTTTCACTTGTCTTATTTGAAGCAGATCCCACTAAAACTTCCTTGAGTAAATTGAATTGTTTTTATTATTTTCATTTCCAAGCTTCTGAATGCATTTAGCATTTCCTAACATGAGTATTTGTTCTATTCAATACAATTCTTTTCTAGGTAAGTTTGGAACTATGTTTTGGAGTATTGTTAATTCATGAGTTTTTGCTATTAAATCTACCTGGTTACTTTGGAGTATTGTGTATTGTTGATGGAAAAAAGACTTATGTATATATGATATATAGTTGGGGTTAATATAAGTGTGTAATAACTTTTTAAAAAAATATGAACTAGTAATTAACGAAGTTGTTTTGATGATTTATTATATAACATCTTAAATTTAGATTAAGAAAAATATTAAATTACATAACATTCTAAAATGTTTGCAATGTTGTCATGTTAATTAGACTAATATGGACGATTTATCATGGATGTATCGTCGTCTTATGGATAATCGTCTTCATCTTGAATACATTGTGGATGTTAGAAGATTTATCAATTTTGCATTTCTAATTGATAAAAAATGTATCACGGGAAAAAATAAATGTCCTTATATGAGGTGCAAAAATAAAAAGTTCTTAAAAGAAGATGATATCTATAAGCACCAATTGAATAAAGCTTTTTTACTTTGTTTTGAAAATTGGATTGTACACGAGAAGCCTTGTGTCATAGAACCAATGTTGGTTCGACCTTCATAGGTTAGGATCGATCATGTTGTTAATGATGTTTGACTAGAAAATTCATATACGAATTTGGTTCTTGATGCAATGGGAGTTGGTGATGAATACTCTAATAATAAAGTTTCTAGTCTCGTGGTAGCATATGAGCTTCCAAATCCGAAGGCAACTGATTTTTATAAATTGTTGAAAGTTGTATGAGTATTTGTGGGATAAGTGTGACAAACAATCCAAATTATTTGTTTGTATACATTTATTTAATATGAAGTCAACTTTAAATGTGACACAAATTATCTTTAACAAATTTATTGATTTTACAAAAAATTGCAAGTCTAATGATAAAAATTTGGTATAAAGTTTTTATGATGCCAAGAAATTTATACAACCATTTGGACTTGGTTATGAGAAATATGATATGTGTCCTAATTATTGTATTTTATATTATAGGGTAGATGCAATGAAAATAAATTATAATTTTTATGGAAGTTCATGATACAGACCTAAAAATCCCACTAGTAAATGTTCTAATAAGGTGAAAAGGCAATTTTAATGCCTTTTCTTGACACTAAAAATTTAGAGACTACTCATGTCTTCACATCAGACCAAAGATATAACATGACATCATTTTCATAAGTTAGAAGATAGGGATATAGTGCATCAATTTGATAAGGAGGCATGAAAAGAGTTCAATCATGTCCACTCAAACTTTGCTTCAAATCCAAAAAATATTCGATTAGGATTATGCACTTATAGGTTTAGTCCATTTGACATATCTTCAAATGTATACTCCTATTAGCCAATAATTGTGATTGTTTATAACTTGTCTCATTGAAAGTGTATGACTAGATTATTCATGTTTTTGGTAATGATGATTCTTGGGCCAAAGAATATAAGGAAAAGGCTTAATATTTTCCTAAGACTTTTTATTAATGAGTTGAATAAATTGTGGTCCATTGGTGTTAAAACCTATGGTGTATATAGGAAGAAAAATGTTCAATTAAAGCTAACTTTGATATGAACTATTAGTGATTTTTCAACATATGACATGTTATCGGGTTGGAGTATTCATAGCAAGTTGTCTTGTTCTTATTGTATGAAGCATAACAAGACCTTTAAATTAAAACATAGAAGGAATTTTATTTTTTTTGTCATCGACGATTCCTACCTATGAATCACCTATATAGATATCAATCAACTAAGATTTTTAAATGAGTAATTGGAAGGCTCCTTCATTTACCTCATCGATTTGGTTTGGAAATGTTATACAAAGTATATAAGTTTACTTAGGGATATATTGGAAGTTCCTCACATAATGATAAAATTTCTAGCATTGGTGTTAAACATAATTGGGTGAAGAATAGCATTTTTTGGGAGCTTTCATATTGGCATATAAATTTAATTCGTCATAATCTCGATGTCATGCATATTAAGAAAAGATTATTTGATAATATCTTTTACACAGTTGCCGATTACCTGGATCAACTTAGAATTTTGAGTTGAAGGGGAAAACTGAAAAGAAAAGTTAAATTCACACAAGGAACCAGAACAAAAAACCAAGATCAAAAGAATAAGGATCAAATTTGAAAAAAAAAAAACAAATCATAATTATAGATTCAATGATCAAATTGAAGATAAATTAAAATTTGATAAAAGAACCAAGCACAAAAATTAAAAAAAAAAATAAAGATCAAAGTTGAAATATCAGTAAATAAGAGGACAACTCTAAAATTTTGAATTGTTAAAGCAAATTTCAAAAGGAGAAGAGCAAAACGACAAAAATAAGAAAGAAGAGACCATGGGCAACACATCACCACTCCACTCAAAATAAGATGTCTCGACACTTTCAATGTCATTGTGGAAGTTGTCATTTGGATGCTAGGAAACACCACACACGCCACTAAAAGACCGCGAACATCTCTCATTACACATGCAACCAATTTTAGTTTTAAATTATATTTTATATTTATTAAAATATCAAATTGCGTATAAGTCAACTTGAATAGAACTGAAAAACCAAGTGGAAATACAAAAAAAAAAACCCCTAGATACTAGTTAAATAAGTTTTTGTTTTTAAAAATAATTTAGTTTTCACTGTGTTTTAGAAATATGTAAAAACTAAGTTATTCTCTATCAATCTAGTAATGAATAATGAATCCTACAAAAAAAATCATATTATTTTTAATAGTCAATTTCTTTTTATATAAATAGTAAAATAATCATCACATTATTATAATCAACAATGAATCCTCCAATGATAACCAATGTTTTATCTTTATAATTAGCTTTTATTAATATAAAAATAATAGAATTCCATCTTTTAACAACTTCAATCTTAACTTGTCTTCTTTCAAGTTTTGAACCAGATTAGTATATTATTGTCAGACCCAAGGACCTTAAATCTGACGTGATACCCAAACTCAAGTAGATTGGGTCTGACGTATTTGCCAAACCCAAGGTACTTGGGTCCGACAACCCTTGCTAGACCCATGCAAAAAATAAACAAATAGAGAATAATTATGTACTTTAGGTGTCATGAGAGAGAAAAGAAAGAAAAAACACAAACAATCGATCATCGATGGCAATCCAACCATGATTTGTCTACACACACCGCATCATGTGGAAGAGTGCACGTCTGCACTTCTATCTAGACAATGTTTGGCCAGATTTTGACGTCGGAAGACGTCTCACATGCCTTTTCAATGGCACGGGCATCGCTCATTTGTTGGCGCGTATGACATATATGTTAACAACTTTTCAAATAAAAAATAAAAAAGATAGCATGAAAATATTAAAACGCCACATGATTCTCTTAATTACACAACAATGCGTATCGGGAGAGATAGTAAAATCTCCACATCTTTTATTTTTATTTATTATAATTATAATATGATAATTATAGTTTGAACGAATATTTCGAAAAGAATAAAGAATATCTTCTCCTTTACCAAGATAGTATTGTTACCGTGGTTTGCTTGTAGTTTCCTGTTTCCCCTGCTTTTTCCATCAATTTCTCTCTCTCTCTCTCTCTCTCTCTATATATATATATATTAAGTAATACTCTAAAAGGCGTGGGAAAGCACTGTAGCTTCCCACGCCTTTTATTTTCATTCACTTATATATAATAATAATAATAATACTATTATATTATAATTATAATTATATACTGCTCATTTTTTTCGTTCTTTTTGTTTTTTTATGCCTTTATCGTCTTTTTTTACTTTTTTCTTTATGTTTTTTTAATGAATTTTTTTATTTAATTTAGTTTGTCAATCTTAAATTTTATTTTATTTAGTTATCAGACTTTCATGACATGGATTCCGAGTTTGACTGGTTAACCTGGTTTGACGGGTTAACCTAAATTTTTTTTTCTCTTTTTAATTAATTTTTTTGTTTAGTTTAGTTTGTTAATGTTAAATTTCTTTCTATTTAATTATCAGACTTTCATGACACATCTCCTGAACTTGACAGGTTAATCCAGTTAATTCTGGATTAACCCATAATTTTTTTTCTATTTAGTTATCAAACTTTCATGACACGAATCTCAGATTTGACGAGTTAACCCGGTTTGAAGGGTTAACCCAGTTAATTCGGATTTTTTTTCTTTTTCTTCATTAGTTTTTTTCTCACAGTGAAACGCTGGGCTGTCTTTTAAAAAAAAATTGTTTTTTTCTATTTTTATTTAAATCTTTTTCTATTTAGCTATCACGCTTTCATGACACGAATCACATGTATGACGGATTAACCTGATTTGGTGGGTTAACCCAGTTGATTCAGATTGTTTTTCTTTTTCCTCATTATTTTTGTTCTTTCGATTTCATCTTTTTATATTATATGTAGTCCACGGTGAAAAAGCTGATGCCTTTATTTTTATTTTTTTTTTCTTTTCATGCCTTTCACGGTGGACTGCACAGTGCAGTCCATGGTGAAAAATCTGATGCCTTCTTTTTTTTCTTTTTAATTAATTTTTTTATTTAGTTTGTTGATATTAATTTTTTTTTCTATTTAGTTATCAGACTTTCATGACACGGATCTCAGGTTTGACGGGTTACCCAGTTAATTCAGATTTTTTTTTCTTCCTGTTGGTTTTTCTTCTTTGTTTTTTTCTTTTTAATTAATCTATTTAATTATCACACTTTTATGACACGACCTTGCAGTCAGACCCACATCCAAGACTATTGAGTCTAGTATTGCAGCTAGACCCATTTAAACTTGGGTCATGCAAGTTTAATGTTATTATTAATATTATAAATATCATTTTTAGGTCAGGCTTTGCAGCCAAATCCAAGACTCTTGGGTATAGTTTTACAAAAAAAATCTAACACATTTAGATCTTAGTGTTTTTTAATATTTTTTATGGAAGAAAATTGACCTGCTGCATCACGCGGGTCATATAACTAGTGTGTGTATCATGTTTACAGTATATATATTCTCGTGTTTACAATATAATGTATTTTCTTTTTTATTTAAATAAATATCAAATTATTGTTTTTTAAATACTTTTCATCTTATTAAGATTATTAAAAAAA
>Ga0325403_1000151_pt1 | contig 39549 bp, 35 predicted proteins | sample PopdelMetagenome_19_FD_205665 | JGI IMG/M metagenome (GOLD analysis project Ga0325403, IMG submission 205665) | Populus deltoides microbial communities from Bellville, Georgia, United States - Xylem-PdKOR-R4 | ecosystem: Host-associated > Plants > Phyllosphere > Stem > Wood/Secondary xylem... | reverse complement strand
CGCCTGGGGTCCGTCGCCGGCGGCGCGGCCCTCGTGGTGCGCGGGTGGTCCCGCCCGGCCCGGCAGCCCGCCGACGGCTGAGGCTGCCGGCTCAGCCGTCGCAGGTGGCGAAGGCGCCGCCGTCGTCGGGGGTGAGCAGGTCGCGGTCGCGCAGCACCACCTGCGGGGGCCGGTCGGGGTCGGCGCAGAGGGCGGCGAAGCCCGCCTCCCCCAGCTCGTCGGTGTACTCCACGTCGAGCACCACGGGGTAGGTGTCGGAGTACTCGCTGCACTCGGCGAAGGCGGCGCACGACTCCGAGACGGCGAAGTCGTACCCGGCGGCGCGCAGCCGCCCGGCGAGCTCCGGGGCGTTCTTCTGGGCGATGGCGAGACCCGCGCGGTGGGCCAGCACGGCGTACTCCTGCGCGAGCGCCGCGTTGTCGTCGGCGGTCAGGGCTCCCCCGGAGCGCGTCCAGCTGTCGAGGTCGTCGACCTCGACAGCGTCGTACCCGTCCTCGGCGCACCCCTCGATCCAGGGCCCCACCCGCTCCGCCAGCGCCCGGCGCTGGGCTGCGGTCGAGGTGTCGAAGAGCAGCTCGTCGGGCCACCCGGGGTCTGCGAGCGGACCGTCCGCGCTCTGCACGAGCAGGTCGGGGTGGTCGACGGCGAACGCGGCGGAGTCCTGCGGCTGGGTCTGGAAGCCGTTGACGTAGCAGACGTCGTAGCCGCGTCGGGCGGGCTCGGCGGTGCGGTCCCTGACCACCACCTCGACACCCGGTGCGGGCGCGTAGGGGCCCCCCAGCTGGTAGTCGAGCGCCGCACCGGTCGGGGGGAGCTCCCACCCGGCGGAGGAGGCCGCCGAGCAACCGGCCAGGGCCAGGGCAGCCGCGACCGCGCACGGCAGGACGACGGCGCTGGCCAGGATCCGGCTCACCGGGGAGCGCCGGCGACCGAGGCGGACCGCGGGCAAGGGCCGTAGGTGAGCCGGCGCAGCAGGGCCTCGGCGGGGCCGGGCCGTCCGGCGCGCTCCAGCACGAGGGACAGCGCCACGCCCAGCAGGTAGGCCCCGACCGCCACCAGGGAGGCGACGGCGGTGCCCGTGCCGCCTCCAAGACCCAGCCCCCAGGGGGCGAGCACCGGCACCATGACGAGGCTCTGCAGGAGGTAGCAGGTCAGCGAGCGCCGTCCCACCGCGACGAGCGCCCCCGTGACCGGGCCGCCTGCCGTCCGGGTCGCGACGAACCAGGCGACCCCCGCGAGGAAGGCCGCTGCTCCGGCGAGACCGGTGATCCCGTGGAGCGCCGCTGCCGCGGCGTCAGCCCAGGTGGGCCAGGTGACCAGCTGCAGGGACGCCGCGACCAGCGGCAGGGAGCCCAGGACGCTGACCGCCGCGCCGACCAGCGCGACGCGGCGCAGCAGCGGCAGGTGCTGCTCGGGGTGCTCGAGGACGCCGCGGCGGGCGGCCAGCACCCCGAGCACCGCCGGCGGCAGGAGCACCAGCACCAGCAGCGGGGTCACCGCGAGCAGCACCGGGGCGCCCACCGCTCGCAGGACCAGGCCACCGGCGAACGTCTCGGTGGAGAGTCCGAACAGCCCCTCCTCGCCCGCGGGGGTCGACAGCCCGTCGAAGGCCGCGAAGGCGACGGCCACCGGCAGCGCGAGCCCGCCCCACCACAGCAGCGACCGGTCGGAGGCCCGCAGCCAGATCCCGACGACGGCCAGCCCCAGAACGCCGTAGCTGAGCAGGATGTCGCCGTCGAAGAGCAGGACGCCGTGGACCAGGCCGAAGACCGCGAGCCAAGCGCACCGCCGCAGCAGGACCGTCCGCGCCTGCGGCCACGGCAGGCCCGAGTCCCGCATCCGGCGTGCCATGACGACGAGGCCGAAGGCGAACAGCGCCGTGAACACCGGGAACGCCCGGTTGTCCACGAAGGCGGCGACCACCGCGTCCACGGCCCGGTCGGCGGGGCCGGCCTCCTCGGGGCGGGCCCCGGGGCCGAGCGCCAGCCCGGTCAGGTGCAGCGGGGCGTTCGCCAGGGCGATGCCCAGCAGGGCGACCCCTCTCGCGAGGTCGGGCGCGGGGGCCCGCTCGGCGCGCGGCAGCGGTCCGGTCACCTCACCCACCCTGTCAGGGGCGCTCACGGCGAGGACGGAGACCGGCGCACGGCGCGCTCACCTCGGCGCGGTCACCACAGAGCGCCGCCGCGGCGGCGCGCCTCGCGCGCGAGGAGCCAGACCATGTACACCCCTCCCAGGCAGACGGTGACCAGGCCGACCGGCACCGGTCGGAAGACCTGGGCGACGCCGAGGGAGGCCAGGTGCGCGCACGCCAGCAGCGCGGCGCCCGCGGCCGCGGCGGACAGCGGGCTCACCCCCGCGGAGCGCGTCAGGCGGCGCGCCACCTGCGGCGCGGCGAGCGCCACGAAGCCGATCGGTCCCGCGGCGGCGGTGACCAGCGCCGTCGACGCCACACCCACCACCAGCAGCCCCAGGCGCGCGAGGCCGACGCGGGTGCCCAGAGCCGCGGCGAGGTCGTCGCCCAGCTCCAGCTGGCGCAGCGACGGCGTGAGCGCCGCGCAGGCCAGCGCCACGCACGCCGCGAGCGCCAGCGACGGCAGCACGGAGGTCCAGGTGAGGCGGGCCAGGGAGCCGGCGCCCCAGAAGCCCACGGTCATGGCGTCCTCCACGTCGGCGCGGGTGACGAGGTAGCCGTTGACCGACCCGAGCACGGCGGAGACGCCGATGCCGACGACCACCAGGCGGAACCCGCTGACGCCGCCGCGGTGGGCGAGGACGTACACGACCGCAGCCGTCGCCAGGCCGCCCGCGAGGGCGGCCGCCGCCGTGGCCCAGTACCCGCTGGAGCCGACCACGAGCACGGTGACGACGACGGCGGTGTAGGCGCCGGCGTCGAAGCCGATGACGTCGGGAGAGCCGAGCGGGTTGCGGGTGAGCGACTGGAAGACCGCTCCCCCCAGGCCGAGCAGGGCGCCGAAGGCGGCGGCGGCCACGGCCACCGGCAGCCGCCACTCCACGACGACCGTCCGCTCGAAACCGGAGCCGGCGCCGCCCAGGGCCGCGAGCACGCGGTCCGGGCCGAGCGGGTAGTCGCCCAGCCCGAGGGCCAGCGCGCCGGTGACGAGGGCGAGACCGCCCAGGGCTGCCGAGACCGCCCAGAGGCGGACGTCGAGGCGGCCGGAGACCCGGTGCGTCCGCACCGTGACGGACGACCGGCCGGGGTCCGCGCACCTCACCGAGAGCTCGACGGGAGGCCTCACAGGGCGCTCGCCGTCCTGCGCCGGGCCAGGGCGATGAGCACCGGGGCGCCGACGACCGCGGTGAGCACGCCCACCTGCACCTCTCCGGGACGGGCGACCACCCGGCCGAGCACGTCGGCGAGCAGCACGAGCACCGGGGCGGCCAGGGCCGAGCCGGCCACCACCCAGCGCTGGTCGGGTCCGGTGAACCAGCGCACCGCGTGGGGGACCATGAGCCCGACGAACGACAGGCCGCCCGTCAGGGCGGTGCCCCCTCCGGCCAGCAGCGTCACGGCCAGCACCGCGAGCACGCGCGTGAGCCCCACCCGGGTGCCCAGGGAGGTGGCGCTCTCCTCCCCCAGGGCGAGGGCGTTCAGCGCGCCGGTCAGCACGAGCGCCACGACCAGCCCGAGCAGCAGGAACGGCGCGACGGTGACCAGGTCACCCAGGCCGGTGCGGGCCACCGAGCCCAGCCCCCAGCTCCGCACGGCGCGGAACACCTCGGGGTCGACGAGGGTGAGGAAGGTGGCGAGGCCGTTCAGCACCGCCCCCAGCGCCACCCCGGCCAGGACCAGCGCCACCGGTGACGCGGCCGCCCGGCCCCCCGCGCCCACCAGGTGCACCAGCACCGTGGCCGCGGCCGCCCCCGCGAAGGCGAACCACACGTACTGGCCGGTGGTGGCCGAGCCGAGCAGCGCCACGCCCAGCGTCACGGCCAGGCCCGCACCGGCGTTCACCCCGAGGATCCCGGGGTCTGCGAGCGGGTTGCGCGTGAGCGCCTGGACCAGAGCGCCGGCCACGCCGAACGCGGCGCCGGCCGCGACACCCACCAGGGTGCGCGGCCAGCGCTCGGTCCAGACGACGGCTGACGCCTCGGAGCCGTCGGGGTGGGTCAGCACCGCCCACACCCGTTCCACCGGCAGCGGGTTGGCCCCCACCGCCAGGCTGAGCAGGACGGCGAGGCCCAGAGCCGCGACACCGGCCGCGACGCCGGCCCGGCGACGGGTCAGGACGCGACCACCTCGCTCGCGCGGTCGGCGAGGACGCCCACCGCCCAGGGCAGGCTGAGGGCGCTGGCCCCGCGGCGCATGACCCAGGTGAGGTCGCTGCCGGGCTCGCCCGTGGCGATGGAGACGTAGCGCCCGTCCGCCACGGCGGGCACCGCCTGGAACAGCGGTGAGGCCTCGCGGGCCTGCCGCACGGCGTCGTCGAGGTAGAAGACCACGAGCACGTCGGCGTCCAGCTCGCCGAGGCGCTCGTCGGAGACCGACGGCTCGTCGACGAACGCCTGCGCGCGGGGGTTGGGGGCGAACCCGAGCTGGGTGACCACGCGCTCGGCCGTGCCGCCGGTGACGGTGTAGTAGGCGATGCCCGTGTCGGAGTAGTCGGTGGCGGCGGTCAGCGTCCTGCCCGCGAGCTCGGGGTGCTCCGCGGCGGTGCGGGCGACGGCGGCCTCGGCGTCGGTGATGACCCGCTCGCTGGCCGCGGGCAGGTCGAGCGCCTCGCCGACCATCCGCTGCGTCTGCTGCCAGGAGATCTGGTCTCCGCGGACCTGCTCGGCGTTCTCCAGCACGGGGGCGATGGAGGCCAGGCGCTCGAACTCGGCCGCGTCGGCGACGTAGTTCACCGCCACGATGAGGTCGGGCTCGGAGGCGGCGATGGCCTCGAAGCTGATCGGGTCCTCCCGGGTGGCGGTGTCGACCGTCTCGATGCTCGCCAGCCACTCCTGGTCGCGCCACGCCCAGTCGGTCTCCTCGCCCATCGTGTAGACGGGGGTGGCTCCCAGCGCCTGCAGCGCGTCGAGGTTCGGTGAGAACCCGATGACGGCCACGCGCTCGGGGCGCTCGGCCAGCTCCGTCTCCCCCGCCCAGGTGTCCAGGACCAGCGGGTACTGCGTGGTGCCCTCGGCGGCGGGCAGCAGGTCGCCGGCCGCGCTGCTCGCAGCCGGGTCGGCGCTGCCGGCACCGGCCGGGGCGGCCTCGCTGGAGGAGCACCCCGCCAGGGCGAGCAGGACGACGGGCAGGGCGGTGAGGGCGACCGCAGGACGGCGCGGCCATCGGAACGTCATGACCGGCAGGTTAGGCAAGCCTCACCTGTACTAGCGTGCAGTTCCCGACAGGGTCCGCGCAGTTCGCGCCGTCCACCACCGCCCTCCGCCACGGAGCAGCACCAGGGAGCAGCACCGCCGTGTCCTCGCGCGTCCACGTGCCCCCCGTCCACCTGGGCGGCCTCTGCGAGGACCACGAGCACGTGCTGCTGTGGCAGGTGCGCGGCGCCTCGGAGGTCGTCGTCGACGGCGTGCGCCGGGAGCTGCGCTCCGGCTGGGCGCTGTGGGTCCCGGCCGGCGTGCCCCACTCGTTGACCACGGCGGACGGCGCCGTGGTGCTCCCCACCTTCTTCCCCGTCGCGAGCACCGCCACCACCCTGGAGCGGCCGACGGCGGTGGCCGTCGACGACGACCTGAGCACCCTGCTGCTGGCCTGCGTCCAGGCGAGCTACAGCCTCATCAGGCCCCGGGCCGACCTCGCCCGCCAGGTGCTCGCCCTGCTCGAGGGGGGGCCCGCCGCTCCGAGCGCGCTGCCGGTCCCGGTGTCGGGACCTGCGCGCGTGGTGGCCGAGGCGCTGCGGTTCGACCCCGGCGACGAGCGCAGCGTGGAGGAGCTCGCGAGGGAGGCGCACGCGTCCGCGCGGACCGTGGAGCGCTCCTTCGCCGCGCAGACGGGCATGACCCTGCGCGAGTGGCGCATCCGCAACCGCATGGAGACCGCCGCTCGGCTGCTGCGCGCCCGCACCGCGCCCGACGCCGTCGCCCAGCGCGTGGGCTACACCAGCAGCAGCGCCTTCCGCCGCGTGTTCAAGGGCCGCTTCGGCATGACGCCCCGCCAGTACGCCGTCAGCGCCACCCGCGCGGGCACCGCCCTGCCCGCGCGCTGAGGGCTCACCGCGACAGCGCGGCCACCGCGCGGCGCAGGAACGGGTCGGCGCCGGCGTGGTCGTCGGCGGTGACCGTCACGACGGCGTCGTGGGCCAGGAGCAGCACCTGGCCGTGGGCCCCGTGCAGGCGCCAGGCCGCACCCGGCCCGCCCCACCCCGCGAGCGCGTGGTGGGTGTACCCGGGGCCCGCCTCGCGCACGGTCCAGCCGGACTGCATCGCGTCGACCCAGCGCGGGGAGACGAGCTGGCGCCCCTCCCAGGCGCCGCGGTCGCGGAGCAGCTGGCCGAGGCGCGCGAGCTCGCCGCTGCGCAGGCGCAGGCCCTCGGCGGCCTTCACGAACCCCCGCGGGCAGCGGTCCCAGCCGGGGGCCTGGACGCCGAGGGGCTCGAACAGGCGCGGCTGGAGCCAGGCGTGCACGTCTCCGACCACCGCCGCCAGGGCCCGCATCGCGGTGTACGTGCTCGCCGAGGAGTAGTGGAAGGCCCGCCGCGGCGCCGGTCCGGCGAGGAAGGCGGCGGCGACGTCGGGCACGTCGGTGGTCCACGTCGGCGACCAGGGCGCCTCGATGCCGCTGGTCATGGCGAGCAGGTGGCGCGTGGTCACGGCGTCGACGCCGTCACCGGTCGCCAGCTCCGGCAGGTACCCCGCCACGGGGGCGTCGACGTCGAAGAGGCCCGCGTCGCTCGCGGCGCCGGCGGCCAGCACGCACACGCCCTTGGCCACCGAGTGGACGTCGCGGGCGACGTCGTCGCTCCACCGGTGCACCACCCGCTCGTCACCGACCTGGACGTGCACCGCGTGCGCGCCGAAGCCCAGCTCCTCGACGTCTCGCACGAGCCGGGCGAGGACGGTCTGCGCACGGCCCACCCCACCAGTGTGCCGGGGACCCCGGACCGCAGCCGAGCGCTCGGCTGCGGTTCCCGGACCCCCCGGGACCGCAACCGGGCGCTCGGCTGCGCTTCCCGGGCCGCTGGAAACCGCAGCCGGGGGCTCGGCTGCGCAGGGGGGCGTCGGGGTCAGCGGCGCCCGAAGCCGAAGGGGATCGGGATCGGCCCGCAGCAGCAGACGCCCTGCACCCGCTGGTGCGGGGTGAGCAGCGACACCGCCTGGTAGCAGGCGGCGAAGCGCAGCACCACCGGCAGCACCGACCGGGAGACGCCGCGCTCGGCCACGGTGCGCCGCACCGCACCGGAGCAGGAGTCGCCGCCGTGGGCGACGCGGTGCGCGCACGAGTACCCCTTCCGCGGGGACAGCCGCACCTGGTACCAGGTGATGGCCCTCTCGACGAGGCGCGCTGCAGGACCGGGACCGCTCATCCCCCGATGCTGCTCCGCCAGGGCCGGTCGCACGCGTCGATCTCCCGCGGGAGGTGGCCGCGTCCGGGCCGTGCCAGCCTCGACGGCGTGGACGGCTTCCAGCGCGACGGGCTGCGCTTCGACCTCACCGACCTCGGTCCGCGGGACCCGGGGGTGCCGGCGGTCCTGTGCCTGCACGGCTTCCCGCAGGACCGGTCCGCCTACGACGGCGTCGCCGGGAGGCTCGTCGGCTCCGGCGTCCGCGTGCTGGCGCCCGACCAGCGCGGGTACTCCCCCGGGGCCCGTCCGCGGGGGCGGCGGGCGTACGCGCTGACCGAGCTGGCCGCCGACGCCGTCGCCCTGCTCGACGCTGCGGGGGTGCAGCGCGCCCACGTGGTGGGCCACGACTGGGGCGGGGTCGTCGCGTGGGCGCTCGCGGCCTGGCACCCCGATCGGGTGGCCTCGCTGACCGCGCTGTCCCAGGCGCACCCGGCCGCGATGGGCTCAGCCGTCCTCCGCTCCTCGCAGGGACTGCGCTCCTGGTACGTCGGCGCGTTCCAGGTGCCGGTGCTGCCCGAGCGGGTGCTGGCGCGCCGCTGCGCGCTGGAGCGGGTGCTCGTGCGCTCGGAGCTCCCGGCCCACCTCGCCCGGCGGTACGCCGACCGGGCGCTGGCCGACGGCGCGGCGCGGCTGAGCGCGGGCATCGGCTGGTACCGCGCCCTGCCCCTCGGCGACCGCGCGGTGGGGCCGGTGGCAGTCCCGACCACCTACCTGCACGGGTGGCGCGACCCCTTCTACTCCCGCGCCAGCGTGATGGGCACGGCGCGCCGCGTCACCGGCCCCTTCGAGCGGCGGACGCTGGACACCGGCCACTGGGTGCCCGAGCTGGAGCCCGACGCCGTGGCGGCGGCGGTGCTCGCCCGCGTCGAGGCGGACAGGATGGCGCCATGAGCCAGATCCCCGACCCCACCGCCGACGCCGTCGCCGCCGAGCCGCAGCTCGACGTCGCGTCCTTCACCCAGGACGACGCCGTGGACCTCGGCGTCCTCGCGCTGGAGGTGGTCCGCGAGCGCGGTGCGGACCTCGCGGTGCGGGTGGAGCTCGGCGGGCAGACCGTGTTCCTGGCCAAGACCGGGAGCACGGACGCGAGCAACGAGCCGTGGCTGGAGGGCAAGTCGCGGGTGGTGCACCGCTTCGGCGACCCGTCGCTGCTGGTGCGGCTGCGCCACGCCGAGGCGGGCACGCCCTTCGAGGACCGCGACGACGTCGACCACGACCAGCTCAAGGCGCACGGCGGCTCGGTGCCGCTGCGGGTGCGCGGCGAGGTGGTGGGCACGCTGACGACGTCGGGCGAGCCGGACGTCGTCGACCACGCCGTGTCCGTCGAGGCGGTGCGGCGCTTCCTGTCGCGCCGCGCCTGACCGGTTCGTCCCCAGGAGGCTGGCGACCCACCGCCGGAACGCCCGCGTAACACGGTGTGAACATTCCGGCTCTACGTTCTGGGCGAGTCCGGCGCGCCCCGACCTGGGGGAACGGCGCCGCCAGCCCACTCCCGAGGAGCTCGCATGAGCGGCAGCGCCGCCCGTCTGGACGCCATCCGCGCCGTCAAGTCCTACGTCCCCCCGGCACCGTCGTTCGCGGCGCACGAGGCGCCCGGTGCGATCTTCGGGCAGAACGTCTTCTCGCGCGACGTGATGCAGTCCCGGCTCCCCAAGGCCGTGTTCCGCTCCGTGGTCTCCACCATCGACAGCGGCTCCCCGCTCGACCCGTCCGTCGCCGACGCCGTCGCCTCGGCGATGAAGGACTGGGCGATGGACCGGGGCGCCACGCACTACGCCCACGTCTTCTACCCGCTGACCAACCGCTCCGCCGAGAAGCACGACAGCTTCCTCGAGCCGGACGGCGAGGGCTCCTCCATCGCGGAGTTCGCCGGCAAGACCCTGGTGCAGGGCGAGCCCGACGCCTCCAGCTTCCCCAACGGCGGCCTGCGCTCGACGTACGAGGCGCGCGGTTACACCGCCTGGGACGTCACCAGCCCGGCGTACATCCTCGAGAACGCCAACGGCAACACGCTGTGCATCCCGACGGTGTTCGTCTCCTTCACGGGTGAGGCGCTCGACCTCAAGGCGCCGCTGCTGCGCTCCCAGCGGGCGATGGCCACCCAGGCCAAGCGCGTGCTGGCGCTGTTCGGCCACGACGAGCCGGGCAACATCGTCTCGTTCGCCGGGCCGGAGCAGGAGTACTTCCTGGTCGACCGGAGCTTCTCGCTCTCGCGCCCCGACCTGCTCAACTGCGGGCGCACCCTGTTCGGCGCGACGCCGCCCAAGGGCCAGGAGTTCGACGACCACTACTTCGGGTCCATCCCCGACCGCGTGCTCGCCTTCATGCTCGACGCCGAGCGCGAGCTGTTCAAGGTCGGGATCCCCGCCAAGACCCGCCACAACGAGGTCGCCCCGGGGCAGTTCGAGATCGCCCCGATGTTCGAGCAGGCCAACCTCGCTGCCGACCACCAGCAGCTGCTGATGGTCACCATGCGCAAGGTCGCGCAGCGCCACGGCATGGAGGTGCTCTTCCACGAGAAGCCCTTCGCCGGCGTGAACGGCTCCGGCAAGCACGTGAACTTCTCCTTCGGCGGCGGGAACGTCGGCAACCTGCTGCTCCCGGGCGACACCCCCCACGACAACGCGCAGTTCCTCGTGTTCTGCGCCGCCGTCATCCGCGCGGTGCACCGCCACGGCGGGCTGCTGCGAGCCTCGGTCGCCTCCTCCACCAACGACCACCGCCTCGGTGCCAACGAGGCCCCGCCGGCGATCATCTCGATCTTCCTCGGCGCCCAGCTGGCGGACGTCTTCGACCAGGTGGCCAAGGGCGGTGCGACCTCCTCCAAGGAGAAGGGCACCCTCGCCATCGGCGTCGACACCCTGCCGGTGCTCCCGACCGACCCGGGCGACCGCAACCGCACCAGCCCGTTCGCCTTCACCGGCAACCGCTTCGAGTTCCGCGCACCGGGCTCGCTGCAGTCGATCGCCCCGCCGATGACGACGATCAACACGATCGTGGCGGAGTCCCTCGACTACGTGGCCACGCAGCTCGAGGCGAAGCTGGCCGACGGCGAGGAGTTCAACCACGCCGTCCAGAAGCTGCTGGAGCAGATCGTCTCCGACCACGGCGCGGTCATCTTCAACGGCGACGGGTACTCCGACCAGTGGCAGGTCGAGGCCGAGGCCCGCGGGCTGAAGAACCTCAAGACCACGCTCGACGCGCTGCCCGAGCTCATCACGCCTGAGTCGCTGGAGCTGTTCTCCACGTACGGCGTGCTCTCCGAGCAGGAGTCGCACAGCCGGTTCGAGGTGGCCCTGGAGCAGTACGCGCTCTCGGTCGGCGTCGAGGCGAAGCTGTCGCTGGAGATCAGCTCCACGATCATCCTGCCGGCCGCCGTCCGCTACCAGACCGAGCTCGCCCAGAACGTCGGGGCCCTCAAGGCCGCCGGCGTCGAGGCCGACACCTCGCTGCTGGAGGGCGTCTCCGCCCCCCTCGCCGCGCTGCGGTCGGCCGTCGCCGACCTGCGCTCGGCCATCGGGCACCACGCGAGCGGCGGCACCGCGGGCCACGCCCTGCACGCCCGCGACGTGCTGCTCCCGACGATGGCCGCGGTCCGCGCCGCCGCCGACGAGCTGGAGACCGTCGTGGCCGACGACCTCTGGCCGCTGCCGACCTACCAGGAGATGCTCCACATCCTCTGACCCGGCCGACCGGTCTCCTGGACCGCACTCTCCGCGGAGAGTGCGGTCCAGGAAGGCCGCCGGAGCGCACTCTCCGCGGAGGGTGCGGGTCAGCGGTCGGTCTTCTCCAGCGCCGCGTAGGCGTACTGGAGGGCGTCGGCCGCGGCGACCACGGTCATGCCGGCGCTCACCCAGCGGGTGGCCCGCGGCGCTGCCGCGTAGGAGACCAGCGCCGCCGTCCCCACCCACTGGCCGAGGCAGAACGGGCAGGTGATGAGCTCGCCCACCGCGTGCCGCACCGCCCCCGGACGGGGCTGCTCCAGCACCTCCCCCGGACCGGCGGGCTCGGAGAAGACGGTGAAGGGCGCGCGCAGCGGCGACACCACGGCGTCCTTGGCCATCGTGCGCGTGAGGCGGTAGACCGCGACCGACATCAGGGCGAGGTCGCCCGGGGTCGGCAGGGCCGCGTCGCGGCGGTGGCGCGCCAGCAGTCCCGCCGCCGTCACGGTGCTGATGGCGTACCCGCCCATGAGCAGGGCGTACCCGGTCAGCGGGCGCTCGTCGCGGTCCTCGGGGTCGGTACCCAGCTCCTCGTACTCGCGCCGGGTCCGCAGCCACCAGCGGGTGGCGGCGGCCAGAGGGCCGCGGTGGGTGTGGGCGGCCCTCCCGAGCCGCTCGTCGGTGTTCGGAGTCCTGTCGGTGCCGGCGGTGCCGGCGGTGCCGGCGGTGGCTGCGCTGGGCGGGCTGGGGTCCATGGGCAGCACCTACCCCGTCGCGCCCCCGTCGATCGCGCCCGACCGGCACGTGCTCCGACCGCGCGCGCAGGACTAGCGTCGACGGGTGCCTGAGGAACGCTCCGTGCCCCGCGCGCTGCTGGACGGCGTCGTCGTCGGCCTGGTGCTCATGGCCGTCTTCACCACCGCCTGGAGCGCCAACACCCTGGGCACCTGGCCGGGCGCGGTCGGCACGGCGATCACCGCGGCGGGCGTCGCCACCAGCGCGTGGTTCGTGGTGACCGCCGTCCGGCTGGGGCGCACCCGGCGGCGGGCGAGCGCGGAGGTGACGGCTGACGACGAGCGCCGGCTGAGGCGCAGCGGGCGGGCCTTCGGCTTCGTCTTCGCCCTCGAGGGCGTCGTCATCGTCGCGGCGGCCAACGCCCTCACCGCGGTCGGGCGCCCCGACCTGGTGCTGCCGGTCATCGCGCTCGTCGTCGGCCTGCACTTCTACCCGATGGCGCGCATCTTCGAGCGCCGCATCGACACCTGGCTCGCCACGGCCCTGACCGCGGTCGGCCTCGCCGGCACCGCGGCGCTCCTGCTCACCGACGCCAGCCGGGACACCGTCTGGGGCCTGGTCGCCTGCGGGGCGGCCCTGACCACGGCGTCGTACGGCGCCTTCTTCACGCGGCTGGCGCACGACCTCCCGCTCCGGGCGGGCGGGTGAGGACGGCCCCCTGCGGTGCCGCTCAGGGGCGCAGCGCCCGGGCGATGCGCCCCACCAGCACCTCCGCGGCGGCACGGCCCGGCCGCGTGGGCAGCATCGGGTAGACGTGCAGCTGGCCGGTGGCCTCGTGCAGCTCCACGTCGACACCGGCGGCGCGCGCCTTCTCCACCAGCAGGTGCGCGTCGGGGTTGAGCACGTCGCGGGTCCCGGTGAAGACGGTGAGCGGCCCCAGCCCCGCCATCTCGCCGAGGAGGGGGCTGACCGCCGGGTCGGTGAGCGGCAGGTCGCCGCGCCAGGCCTCGGCCAGGACGACGCTGCCCGGCGTCGCCAGCCACGGGTCGCTGGGCTGCACCACCGGGATGAGCGGGTTGCTCCACGTCAGGTCGAGGGCCGGTGAGACGAGCACGGTCGCGGGCAGCCGGACGCCGCTGTCGCGCAGCGCCAGGGCTGCGGACAGGACGATCTGCCCGCCGGCGGAGTCACCGAGCACGCCCGTGGGTCCGTGGCGCTCGGTGCTCCCGCGGACCAGCTCCACGACGCGCTCCCGCACCGGGCCGGCCGTCCCCCAGGGCACCAGCGGGTAGACGGGCAGGGTGACGACGACGCCGGCCCCCGCGGCCACGTCAGCGGCCATCCGCCACTGCTGGCGCACGACCTGGTTCACCCAGGCCCCGCCGTGGGCGTACACGACACCCCCCGACGGCCGGCCCGCCAGGGGCGTGAGGGTGTAGACCGGCCAGCCGCGGTCGTGCACGACGTCGACGCGCACGTCCGGGCGCAGGGTCCGCGGCGGGCCGCACGCGTCCGGCCGCAGGGAGGCCTCGCGGATCCGGTCGCGTGCCCCCTGGGGCGTCACGAAGGTGCGGTTGAACCGCAGGGCCCTGATCGCGGGCGGCAGGACCGCACTGGCCAGGTCGATCACGCAGAGCCCTCCAGCGCGTCGAGCAGCGGGGCGGGCCAGATCCGCTCGGGCGGGTGCGGGAGCTGCACGTCGGGGCGGCCCGCGAGCACCACCGAGGCGCAGTGGTTGGAGCAGATCAGCCGGTCGGGCCGCGACAGGGCCAGGCCCAGCCGCTGCAGCGGCGGCAGGTGGAGCAGGTGCCCCGCGATGCGCGTGATCTCACCCCAGTCGTAGCCCTGGCCGAGCAGCGCCCGGCTGCGGCGCAGCCCGAGGTCGCGCTCGGCGGTGGTCCGCCACGGGCGCACGACGACGACGGGCTCGGAGGCGAGGTCTCGGACGCGCTCGCGCAGCCCCGAGCCGCCGCCGTCCGGCCCGTCACCGCCGTAGGCCTCGTGACTGCGCCACACACCAGGGCCGGCGCGCTCCACGAGCACCCCGCAGTGGGCGACCGACGAGCGGCTCGCGCGCCGGATCACCCAGCCCTGGAGCCCCCGGCCCCCCGAGAAGAACAGGTCACCCGGCTCCGGCGTCACCCGCAGCAGTCTGGACGACGCCGCCGCCGAGCACCTCGCGGGAGCGGCTGGTGTCGACACGGGTCTCGCCGGCGACGGCGCGGACGCCGACGCTCACCCGCTCGTAGGGGACGACCTCCAGGGACACGACGGGGCGCTCCTCCGACAGGACGAGCTCCAGGGAGGGCCCCGGCCCGGTCGGTGCACGGGCCCCGTCGTCCTCCTCCGCGCCGGCGAGGGGCTCGCGCTCGACGCGCAGCACCTCGCGCCGGACCGTCACGACGACGGAGACCTGCTCGGTCACCACCTCGCGCCGCACGCGAACCCGCTCGCGGGGCGTGCGCCGGGTGCCCACCTCCACGCGCTCGGCGGACAGGACGACCTCGGCCACGGGTGCGGGGACGCCGGTGGCCCGGCCCCCCGCGGGGACCGGGCCACCGGCGGTGGTCACGAGGGGGTCAGCCCTGGCCGTCGCGACGGGTGCCGCGACCGGTGCCCTGGTCGGCGCGCTCGGCGTCGGCGTCCAGGTCGAGGTCGAGGTCGGCGTGGCGGCCCGAGGCGCGGGTGCCGGCGTCGGGGCCGTCCAGGTCGATCTGCTCCTTGGCGACGTCCGCCGCCACGGTCTGGGTGTCGTGCTGCGTCTCGGTGCCAAGGCGCACGCGCTCGACGGGCTCGACGGTCTTGGAGACCACCGGGACGTCCTCGTGCAGGACGACCTCGTGCTCCTCCTCCGACAGCTGGGCCCCGGAGGTGGCGGCGCCGCGGTTGGCCTCGGTGATGGGCTCGCGCTCCACCACCAGCTCCTCGCGGGAGGTGCCGACCTGCTCGGTCTGGCGCTCGGTGACCACGTGCTTGCGCAGGCGGGCCCGACCGGCCTCGCGGCGCTCGGTGCCGACGTGGAGGCGCTCCTCGGAGCGGGTCATCGCGTCGTCGGTGGTGGGACCGGAGGTGTCGCGGCCCTGCACACCGGCCTCGCCGGAGCGGTCGCGCCGCGTGCCCCCCTCGCCGGTGCCGGTGCCGCCGGGGACGGTGGCCTCGCCGCGCGCGGCGCCCAGCTCGTCCAGCTCCTCGTAGTCACCGCGGGAGGTGCCGCTGCCCGCCATGAAGCCGTCACCGCGGCCCGTGCTGTCGGCGTGCGTCTCGGTCCGGCTGTCGGTCCCGGATCCCGAGGCGCTGTCGCCGATGCCGTAGTGCGCGAAGAGGCGGTCCTCCTCCTCCTCGCTGATCTGGCCGTCGGCCGAGGTGCGCGGTGCGTCCTTGACCTGCTCCTTGGTGTACGGGACGCGGATCTCGCCACCGTCGGACGAGGCCTGCGCCAGCGGCACGAAGGTCTCAGCGCTGCCGAACAGGCCCGTCTTGACGGTGACCCACTCGGGTTGGCCGGAGTGGTCGCCGAGGTAGACGTCGCCGACCTTGCCGATCTTGTCGCCGTCGGAGGTGTAGACGGTCGCGTCGCGCAGGGCGTCGATGGAGGTGTCGAGGGCCACGGTGGGGCTCCTTCACGTCGAGGGTGGGTTCGGAAGGCTCGTGAACGCCGGGGCTCTCCACCGCTCTACACACTCCCGCTACCCCCTGTGACCGCATCCATGCGCGACGTGCCCCACCGGTTCTCGTGGACGTGGAGGCGCCACGGGCGGCGGGCCGGGCTCACCGCCCGGTTGCTGCCCCGCGCGCAACGTTGCACCGAGTGCATACTTGTCCGGTGCTGCAGGACAAGCTCGACCGCCGCGCAGCGCTGAAGGCGCGGCACCGCGCCGCCATCGTCGGTGCCGCGCGCGACCTGATCGACGAGCACGGCGTCCACGCGCTCTCCGCCGACCAGCTGGCGGATCGCGCCGACGTCGCCCGCCGGACGCTCTTCAACCACTTCTCCTCCCTCGACGAGATCGTGGTGGCCTGCCTCGAGGCCGAGCTGCAGGCGGCCCTGGCCTCCGTGGAGGACGCCGCCGAGGCCGCCACCAGAGCCGCCGACGGCCCGACCGCCACCGCCACCCCCCTGGGAGACCTCGAGGACCTCCTCCACGCGCCCGACCTGGCGGGCGCCGTCGTGCGCATCTCCCGCCTCCTGGGCGGCCCCGGAGACAGCACCCGTGCCGAGCGGGTGCAGCAGGAGGCGGTGCGCCACGTCTCCGCGCCGCTGGTGGCCCGCCTGCTCGCGCGCCACCCGGGCCTGACGCCCCTGGACGCGGCCCTGGTGACCACCACCGTCATGAACGGCATGGCCGTCCTGGCCGCGGCCTGGCTGGAGGAGACCGGCGGCGTCCTCGACGACGCCGCCCGCCGCCGCTGGGGCGAGCTGCTCGACCACCTCTTCGCCACCCTGCGGCGCGGCTTCCCGGCCCCGCCCGTGACCCAGACCCAGACCCAGACCCAGACCCAGACGGAAGGCGCCTGAGATGGCCCGACTCCTCCACCGCCTCGGGCTCGCCACCTCGGGCCGGCCCCGCACAACCATCACCGCCTGGCTCGTGCTGCTCGCCCTCGGCGTGGTGGGGTTCCTCACCCTCGGCGGCACGCTGTCGTCCGCGGTGTCCATCCCCGGCACGCCCACGGCGCGCGTGGCCGACCAGCTCACCAGCGAGTTCCCCGACGCCAGCGGCGGCTCGGGCACCGTCGTCTTCCACGCCGAGGACGGCGCGGCGCTGACCGACGAGCAGCGCAGCGCCATCAGCGCCCTGCTCGCCCAGGTCGCGACGGCGCCCGGGGTCACCGGCACGGTCGACCCGTTCGCCACCGAGGCCCAGCGCCAGCAGCAGGCCGACCAGCTCACCGCCGGGCAGGCGCAGCTCGAGCAGGGCCGGGCCCAGCTCGACGCCGGGCAGGCGCAGCTCGACGCCGGCCGGGCCCAGCTCGAGGCGCTGCCCGCGGCGGCGCAGCGCTCCGCGCAGGTCCAGGGCCAGCTCGCCGCGCTCGAGCAGCAGCAGGCCGAGCTCGACGCGGGCCGCACCCAGCTCGAGGCGCAGCAGACCCAGGCCGACCTCGGCACCCAGCTGCTCGACGCGTCGCAGGAGGTGCGCCAGGTCTCCGCCGACGGCAGCACCGCCCTCGGCGTCGTCAGGTTCGCGGACCCCGTGCAGGAGGTGACGCCCGAGGTCAAGGAGGGCGTCGTCACCGCGCTCGAGGGGGCGTCGGTCCCGGGGGTGGAGGTGGAGCTCTCCAACGAGCTGGTCCAGACCACCCCCGAGGTGTTCGGCCCCGGGGAGGCGCTCGGCCTGCTGGTCGCGGCGGTCGCCCTGGTGGTGGTGCTGCGCACGCTCCTCGGCGCCGTGGTGCCGCTCGTCTCCGCCGTCGTCGGGGTGGGGGTCGGGGTGACCGCCGCGCTGTCGCTGTCGGGCCTGGTCGACATGCTGTCGATCACCCCGGTGCTCGGCGTCATGCTCGGTCTCGCCGTCGGCATCGACTACTCGCTCTTCATCATCAACCGCCACCGCCGCCAGCTCCGCGACGGCGCGGAGGTGCGCGCCTCCATCGCGCTGGCCACAGGGACCTCCGGCAACGCGGTCGTCTTCGCCGGGCTGACGGTGGTCATCGCGCTCGCGGCGCTCAACGTCACCGGGATCGGCTTCCTGGGGCTCATGGGCTCCATCGGTGCCCTGTGCGTGCTGGTCGCGGTGGCGATGGCCGTCACGTTCACCCCGGCCGTCCTCGCCCTGCTCGGCCTGCGGGTGCTGAGCCGGCGCGAGCGCCACCACCACGACCGCCTCGTCGGTCCCGGCGCCCTCCCGCCGCACCGCGCCGAGACCCCGGCCACGCCGATGAGCACCGCGCGCGCCGTCGTGACCGTGGTCGTCGGCCTGGCAGCGCTGGCCGTCGTGGCGATCCCCGCGCTGGACATGCGCCTGGGCCTGCCCGACGGGTCCGCCGAGTCGCGCGAGAGCACCCAGTACAAGGCCTTCGAGCTGACGGCGGAGTACTTCGGAGAGGGCACCAACGGCCCGCTCCTCGTGGTCGCCGAGCTCGACCAGCCGGTGGCCGAGGCCGACAGGCTGGCCGAGCAGGTGCGGGTCGTCGACGCCGTGACGACGCTGCCCGACGTCGTGGCCGTCGCCCCGATCGGCTTCTCCACCGACGGGCGCCTCGCCGCCTTCCAGGTGGTGCCCCGAGGCGGCCCGACGAGCGTCTCCACCGAGCAGCTCGTGCGCGACCTGCGCGACCTGTCCCCGCTGCCCACCGGCGGGGGTGAGGCGACCATCGGCGTGGCCGGGAGCGCCAGCGGCAACATCGACGTCTCCGAGAAGCTCGGCGCTGCCCTGCCGGGCTACCTCGCCCTCGTGGTCGGGCTGTCGCTGCTGATCCTCGTCATGGTGTTCCGCTCGATCCTCGTGCCCCTCACCGCCACCCTCGGCTTCGTGCTGTCGCTGTTCGCGACCTTCGGCGCGCTGACCGCGGTCTACCAGTGGGGCTGGCTCTCGACGGTCTTCGGCGTGAGCACGCCGGGGCCGGTGCTGAGCTTCCTGCCCACGATCGTCATCGGCATCCTGTTCGGCCTGGCCATGGACTACCAGCTCTTCCTGGTCTCCGGCATGCGCGAGGCGCACGCCCACGGGGTCCCGGCGCGCCAGGCGGTGGTGGTCGGCGTCAAGGCCGGGCGCCGGGTGGTCGTCGCCGCCGCCGTGATCATGGTGTCGGTGTTCGCGGGCTTCATCGGATCCGACTCGACGCTGATCCGCTCGTTCGGCTTCGGCCTGGCGTTCGGCGTCCTCGCCGACGCGTTCGTCGTCCGGCTGCTCGTCATCCCCGCCGTGATGCACCTGCTGGGCCGCTCGGCCTGGTGGCTGCCGCGCTGGCTCGACAGGATCCTGCCCGACGTCGACGTCGAGGGCGCCTCCCTCGAGCGCGAGCTGGCCCGCAGCCGCGACGAGCACCCGGCGGCCGGGCCCTCGAAGGACGCCGACGACGACCGCGACGACGACCGCGACGCCGTCCCCGCCTCCCGCTGACCCCTCCGGAACCGCAGCCGAGCGCCTCGCTGCGGTTTCCACCCCCTCCGGAACCGCAGCCGAGCGCCTGGCTGCGGTTCCAGAGGAGCGGGGTCAGGGGAGCTCGCGGAGCACCAGCGAGAACGACCGCGGGCCCGCGAGGAGCTGGTGCTGCGGCAGCACGCCGGGTCCGCACGAGGCGGTGCCGGTGCCGTGCACCGCGGTGTCGAGGGTCAGGACGACGTCGGGCCCGGGGACCAGCTCGGCGTCGTGCCGGGCCGCGGCGAGGTGCTCGCTGGTCCACCGGCGGGCGGTGAACCCCGTGGTGGGTCCGCCCTCCACCCGCAGCCCCGGCGTGCTCGTCGTCGGGCCACCCGTCAGCTCGACCCAGCGCGCGCCGGCGCGGTGGCCGTTCTCCTGGGGCACGACGTACGGCGTCTGCAGCTCGTCGACGGTGCTGGTGAACCGCCCGGTGAGGGCGGCCAGGCCCGTGTCGGGGTAGGCCTCCCCCGGCCCGCGGCCGAACCAGGAGACCCGGTCCAGCGACCGCGGCAGGTGGAGCCGCAGCCCGAGGCGGGGCCACGGGACGGTCCACTCCCCCAGGGGCTCGACGTCGACGGCGAGGCGCACCGAGGCCCCCGAGCCGCCGTCACCGCTGGCGCCGGCGGCAGACCAGCGGTGGGTGACCAGCAGCCCGAGCGCCGTGGACGCCGGGGCGACCCTCGTCACCACCACGAGGTCGGGGCCGACGACGTCCACGGACACCACGCGGTGCTGCAGCCGGTCCAGGCCGAGCTCGCGCCACTGGCGGGCGCGCGGCGTGCCGTCGTGCTCGCCCTCGTCGTTGTCCGTGGGCGCCCGCCACAGGTCGAGGCGCAGGTCGCGCACGGGCAGCACCCCCAGGCGGTGCAGGGCGCCGGTGGCGGCGTCGAAGCGCGCGCCGCCGAGCACGAGGTCGGCCCCGAGGCGCTCGGCGCCCTCCGCGGGCGCTGCCGGTGACGAGGGGACCTGCGGCAGCGGGTCGAGCGCCAGCTGCCCCCGCCCGAGCACGTGGCCGGCGGGGGCCCACGGCTCGTCGGCGGTGCTGACCGCGGTGACCGTCACCCAGCGCTCTCGCGCTCCAGGGGTCACCGGCGCGAGCGCCGCCGCGGGGAGCACGAGGGCGGCGGACTCCCACGGCGCGAGGTCGGGGACCTCCAGCGCGCCGGAGGCCACCTCCGCGCCGTCGTCCTCGCGGGTCCAGCGCAGGGCGACCCGGCCGTCGCCGAGGTGCCGGACGTCGTAGCGGTTGGTCACCTGCAGCGCGGGCGCGCCGGCCGGGCCGGCGACGACGACGCGCACGGGGGCGTACGCCACCGCCAGGTCGAGCAGCCCCGGCGACGGCGAGCGGTCCGGGAAGAGCAGACCGTCGGCCACAAAGTTCCCGTCGTGGACGACCTCGCCGAAGTCGCCGCCGTAGGCCCAGCGCTCGCGGGCCGTGCCGTCGGCGCCGACCACCACCTGGCGCAGCCCGTGGTCGATCCACTCCCACACGAACCCGCCCATGCAGCGCGTGGACGACTCGAAGAGCTCCTGGTACTCCGCCAGGCCGCCGGGTCCGAGCCCCATGGCGTGCGCGTACTCGCACTGCAGGAAGGGCTTGGCGCGCAGGAGGGCGTCGTGCGCGTCGTCGCGGGCGCCGGTGATCTGCCCGTCCAGGAGCGCCTCGGCGGTGCCGACGTGCGGCTCGGTGCGCGCGGCGTACGCGGCGGTGGCGGCGTGGGAGGCGTACATCTTCGAGACGACGTCGCTGTCGGGGTAGCCCCAGTCGTGCTCGTAGTGCAGCGGCAGCCCCGTGCCGACGGCGCGCGCGGCCCGCGCCATCGCCGACAGGTTGCGACCCGCCCCGCTCTCGTTGCCGAGCGACCACATCACGACCGACGCGTGGTTCTTGTCGCGGTGGACGGTCCGGACCATCCGGTCGACCATCGCGGCCTCCCAGGCCGGGTCGTCGGAGGGGTTGCCCACCCAGGAGGTCTCCCAGAACCCGTGGGTCTCCAGGTCGCACTCGTCGACCACCCACAGGCCGTGCTCGTCGCAGAGGTCCAGGAAGCGCGGGTGGGGCGGGTAGTGGCTGGTGCGGACGGCGTTGACGCCGTGCTGCTTCATCAGCAGGACGTCGGCCAGGTCCTCGGCGGGCGTGGTCGAGCGGCCGCGGTCGGCGCTGACCTCGTGGCGGTTGACGCCCCTCATGAGGGTGCGGAGGCCGTTGACGGTGAAGACGCCGTCGGTGATCGCGACGGTGCGGAACCCCACGCGCAGCGCCACGCGCTCGGTGGCGGTCACCACCTCGGCGTCGTACAGCCGGGGGTGCTCGGCGCTCCAGGGCTCGACGGCCGCGGTGGCGCGCTCCCCCGGGGCGAGGTCGAGGCCAAGCTCGGGCACGAGCACGCGGGCCCCGGGGTCCGTCGTCACGACGTCGACGGACAGCGATCCGGTGCCGGTGGTGTGGTCGTACCCGGCGTGGACGTGGACGTCGTCGACGCCGCCGGCGGGGCGGGCCAGCAGCGCGACGTCGCGGAAGATCCCCGACAGCCACCACATGTCCTGGTCCTCCAGGTAGGAGGCCGAGGACCACTGGTGCACCCGGACCGCGACGACGACCTCGCGGCCCGCGGCCAGCGCGGCGCGCACCGGCCCCGTGACGTCGAGCTCGGTGGGCAGGCGGGAGCCGACCGAGCGGCCGACCTCGACCCCGTCGACCCAGACCCGGAAGGCGGAGTCGACGCCCTCGAAGCGCAGCACCGCACGACCACCGGCGGCCAGGACCTCGCGGAAGGCCGCGGTGGGCCGCACGACCGTGCGGTGGTCACCCGTGGGGTTCTCGTCGGGGACGAACGGCGGGTCCACCGGGAACGGGTAGACGATGTTCGTGTAGGCGGGCAGCCCCCAGGCGCCGTCGCGGTTGGCGGGGTCGAGCTGCCAGTGCCCGGGGACGGAGACGACGTCCCAGGCGGCGTCGTCGAAGGCCGGGGACGCGAAGGACTCCTCGACGTCGGCGCGCGGGCTCCAGCGGAAGCGCCAGCTGCCCGAGAGGTCGGTGCGGGGCGCGTCGGAGCGGAGCGCGGCCCGGGCCGGGAGCACCGCCCGCGAAGGGAGGTGCTCCTCGAACCAGCGGGTCACTTGACGGCGCCCGCGGTCCCGTCGGCCACGAACCAGCGCGAGAGGAACAGGAAGGCCACCATGATCGGGATGATCGCCATCAGCGCCCCGGCCATGACCATGCTGTAGTCGGTGCCGAAGCTGACGTTGAGCTGCGCCAGCGACGTCTGCAGGGTCTGCACCTGCGGGTTCACGAGCACGATGAGGGGCCAGACGTAGTCGTTCCAGGAGGCGACGAAGGTGTAGATCGCGAGGAACGCCAGGCCCGGGCGGGCCGTCGGCACGGCCACGTGCCACCACTGCCGGAAGAAGCCGCAGCCGTCGAGCCGGGAGGCGTCGAGCACCTCGTCGGGCACGGACGTCGACATGTACTGCCGCATCCAGAACACGCCGAAGGCGTTGGCCAGGGCCGGGACCACGAGCGCCTGGATCTGCCCGATCCAGCCCAGCTCGCGCATGATCAGGAACTGCGGGATGAGCGACAGCTGCGCGGGCAGCATGAACAGCAGCAGGAGCAGGCCGAACAGCACACGGCGACCGGGGAACTCGAACTTCGCGAAGGCGAAGGCGGCCAGGGAGTCGAGCGTGAGCACGAGCACCGTGGTGACGACGGCCACCACCGCGGTGTTGGCGAGGGCCCCGAAGAAGTCGATCCTGGCGAAGACGTTGGAGATGTTCTCCAGCAGGTGCGTGCCCGGCACCAGCTTCGGCGGCGTCGAGAAGATGTCGCGCGTGGTGTTGGTGGCCATGACGACCGACCAGTAGAACGGGAAGAGCGCGGCCAGCACGCCGACCCACAGCACCACGTGCGGGAGCAGCGACCGGCGCCGGGCGGCGGCGCTGGGGCGGCGCTTCGGCGCGGCGACGGGGGCGGCCACACCGGTGGCGGCTCCCGGTCCAGGGGGGCCGGGGAGGGTGGGCGCGGTCATCAGCGGTCATCTCCGGTGCGGGCGAGGCGGAAGTTGATGATCACGAAGACGAGCACGACGGCGAAGACGCCCATGGCGATCGCGGCGCCGTAGCCGTAGTCGTTGTTGTTGAAGGCCTGCTGGTAGAAGTACAGGACCATCGTCAGCGCGCCCTGGCCCGGGCCGCCGGAGTTGGGGTTCACGGCCGTGTTGGAGCCGAAGAGCACCTGCGGCTCGGTGAAGGTCTGCAGCGTGGTGATGGTCGAGATGACCGTGGTGAACAGGACGACCGGGCGCAGCAGCGGCAGCGTGACGGACCAGAACTGCCGCACCGGGCCGGCGCCGTCGAGCGCGGCGGCCTCGTACACCTCACCGGGGATGGCCTGCATGCCCGCCAGGTAGAGGATCGCGTTGTAGCCGCACCACTGCCAGGTGATGAGGGTCGCGACGACGACCTTCATCGCCCACGGGTCGGTCAGCCACGGGACCCCCGACAGCCCGAGGCCGCCGAGCGCCTGGTTGATGAGGCCGAACTGCTCGCTGAAGAGCGCCCCGAAGAACAGGGTCACGGCCACGATCGAGGTGACGTTGGGGAGGAAGTACGCCAGCCGGTAGAACGACTTCAGCCGGGTGACGCTGTTGATCATCGCGGCGACCACGAGGGCCATCGCCAGCATCGGGAAGGTGCCCAGCACCCAGATCAGGAGGCTGTTGACGATGGCGCGGCGGAAGGTCGCGTCCTGGAGCAGGAACTCGAAGTTCCTCAGGCCCACGAACTCCGAGCCTCCGATGCCGCCCAGCACGCTGTACTTCTGGAAAGACAGCCAGATCGAGAAGACGACCGGGACCAGCACGAACACGCCGAAGAGGGCGAAGAACGGCGTGATCGCCAGGTAGACCGGGCCGAGCCGCTGCTGCGACCCACCCGTGCGGGCCGGACGGACGAGGCGGTTCTTCCTCCCCCGTCCGGCCGACGCTGCCAGCGCCCCCGGGTCCCTGCGACCGGGAGCACCCGAGGGCGCGGTGAGCGTCATCTCACTGCACGCCGGCGCGCTGGGCGATCTGCTTGGCCGCGGAGACCGCGTCGTTCCAGGCGGTGGTCGCGTCCTTGCCGCCCTCGACGTTCGACAGCTCCGTGTAGTACGGAGCAGCGATCGCGGCGTTGTTCGCGTCGTCGTAGACCTCGGGCAGCGCCTGCGCGGCGGGGCCGAAGACCTCGATGGTGGCCTGGCCGCCGTAGAACTCCTGGCCGGCGGTGAGGGCCGGCAGGTCGTAGGCGGCGAGGGTGGCGGGGAAGACGCTGGCGTCGGTGAAGCTCTTGGCGGCGTTGTCGGCGCTGAGCAGCGTCTTGATGTACTCGAAGGAGGCCTCCGGGTTGCGGCAGGCCGTGGTCAGCGCGAGGAACGAGCCGCCGATGTTGGCCGGACCGTCGGGGCACTGCGTGACGCGCCACCTCCCCGAGGTGTCGGGGGCGCCGGAGGCGATGTCGAGGCCGAACCAGGCCGGGCCGACGTGGCCGACGATGGTGCCCGCGGCGAGGGCCTGGTTGTAGCCGGTCCCGTCGAACACGGCGCCGGAGACGCCGTCGGTGTGCGACTGGACGGCGAGGTCCCAGCTCTTCTTCACGGCGTCGCTCTCGCCGGCCCAGGCGCCGTCCTCGGTGACGAAGGTGGAGGGCTGCTGGGCGAGCGCGACGGCGAAGATGTCGGTGCTGTTGCGCACCGAGGCGGCGCCGGTGGCGGCCTTGACCTTGCGGGCGGCGTCGAACCAGCCGTCCCAGGTGGCCACGGCCTGGCCGGCGGCGGCCGGGTCGGTGGGCAGGCCCGCCGCGGCGAAGGAGTCCTCGCGGTAGTAGGTGGCGGTGGGGCCGAGGTCGATCGGCAGGCCGATCTGCTTGCCGTCCTTGGTGGTGGCGGCGGCGTACTTGGCGGCCGAGAACGAGCTGGCGATGTCCGCGGCGCCGAGGTCGTTCAGGTCCAGGAAGGCGTCGGCCTGGGTGAGGAAGGAGGCGATGTCCTCGCCCTTGACCCCGGTGATGTCCGGCACGGACTGGCCGGCCGAGAGCGTGGTGGTCAGCTTCTGCTTGAAGTCGCCCCCGATGACCGACGGGGTGATCGTGACGCCGGTCTGCGCGGCGGCGACGTCCTCCACGACCGCGTCGGAGATGGCGCCGGCCCAGTACCAGAAGGCGAGCTCGGTGCCGTCGCCGTCGCCGGCACCGGTCGCGCCGCCGGAGCCGCACGCGGTGAGGACGCCGGACCCGGCCGCGCCGAGGAGGCCGGCGGTGAGGAGGAATGACCTGCGGGAGAGGGACACGCGCTGCTCCTGGGGGTGTGGCCGCTCGGTCGGTGCGGTAGCTGCGGCGTTGCCAACTCTGCACGACTCTGAACGACTTTGGTGGAGTGGTGGCCGAAAAGTAGCCTTCCGGTGAAGAAGTTCGCAAGGTACTGTCCAGAACGTGCTTGCAGAGCGGCGCCAGCAGCTGATCCTCGGGATCGTCCGCCAGGACGGTCCCGTCTCCGTCGGCGCCCTCGTCGACAAGCTGGGCCAGAGCGCCGCCACCATCCGGCGCGACCTGATCGCCCTCGACGAGGAGGGCCTGCTCAAGCGGGTCTACGGCGGTGCGGCGCCCCTGCCGGACGAGCGCGACGAGCCCTTCGCCGTCGTCGCCGACGTGCGCGTGCCGGAGAAGGCGGCCATCGCCGCCCGCTGCGCCTCCCTCGTGGCCGACGGCCAGACCGTGCTGCTCGACATCGGCACCACGGCCCTCCAGGTGGCCAGGCTCCTGCGCGGCCGCCAGCTGACCGTGATCACCACGAGCCTCGCGGTCTTCGACGAGCTGCGGGACGACGACGACGTCGAGCTGGTGCTCCTCGGCGGCATGTACCGCCGCCAGTACCGGTCGCTGGTGGGCTTCCTCGCCGAGGACGCCCTGCGCCAGGTCCACGCCGACGTCCTCGTCCTCGGCACCAGCGGCGTCACCGCCGACGGGCACGTCGTCGACACCACCATCGTCGAGGTGCCCATCAAGCGGGCCATGATCGCCGCGAGCGACCGCGTGGTCCTCGCGGCCGACGGCTCCAAGTTCCCCGGCTCCGGCGTCGCGCGCGTGTGCGACGGCCGCAGCCTCGACGTCCTCGTCACCGACCCCAGCGCCGACCCCGCCACGTGCGCGGCGCTGAGGGCCGCCGGGGTCGAGGTGCTCACCGAGCACCCCGCCGGCGCGCTCGCCGTCTGACGCGCCGTTCCCCGGACCCGGCGTTCCCGCCCCCAGACCCAGAACCGCAGGAGAAGACCGTGCACGACGACACCCGCCACGTCGAGAAGCGCGTCGAGCGCGTCCTCAAGGAGCGCATCGCGCCCGCGGTCTACCGCGAGACGACACCGCTCGAGCTCGCCGTCTGGCACGTCCCCGGCGAGCCGGTCCCGGTGGCCGAGGCGCTGACCGCCACCTACGAGCCCTTCACCACCGGCTCGACGTGGGGCGCCCCGTGGTCGACCAGCTGGTTCACGCTGCGCGGCACCGTCCCCGCCGCCTGGGCGGGCCAGCGCGTCGAGGCCGTCATCGACCTGGGCTTCGTGGGCGACTGGCCCGGCAACCAGGCCGAGGGCCTGGTGCACACCGCCGCGGGCGTGCCGGTCAAGGGCGTCGCACCGCGCAACCAGTACGTGCCGATCGCCCGCCCCGCCGCCGGCGGCGAGCAGGTCGACCTGCTGCTGGAGGCCGCGGCCAACCCCGACATCCTCGCGAAGGGCATGGTGCCGACCCCGCTCGGCCACCCCGACACCGCCGGGCGCGAGCCGATCTACACCTTCGCCAGGGCCGACCTCGCCGTCCTCGACGAGGACGTCTTCCACCTCGTCCTCGACGTCGAGGTGGCCCGCGAGCTGGCCGTCGAGCTCTCCCCCGGCGACCCCCGCCGCGCCGAGCTGCTGCGCGCGCTCGAGCGCTGCATGGACGCCGTCGACCTGCAGGACGTCTCCGGCACCGCCGCCCGCGCCCGCGAGGTGCTCGCCCCGGCCCTGGCCAAGCCCGCCACCGCCAGCGCGCACGTGGTCTCCGCCGCCGGTCACGCCCACATCGACTCCGCCTGGCTGTGGCCGCTGCGCGAGACGATGCGCAAGAACAGCCGGACCTTCTCCAACGTCGCCGCCCTGGCGCAGGAGTACCCGGAGATGGTCTTCGCGTGCTCCTCCGCGCAGCAGTACGCGTGGACGCAGGAGCGCTACCCCGTGGTCTTCGAGCGCATCAAGGAGGCCGTCGCGGCCGGCACCTGGGCGCCCGTCGGCGGCCAGTGGGTCGAGGCCGACGGCAACCTGCCCGGCGGCGAGGCCCTGGCCCGCCAGATCGTGGTCGGCACGAAGTACTTCCGCGAGCAGCTGGGCGTGGAGCCCCACGGCGTGTGGCTGCCCGACTCCTTCGGCTACACCGCCGCCTACCCGCAGCTGGCGCGCCTGGCCGGGTTCGACTGGTTCCTCACCCAGAAGATCTCCTGGAACCAGACGAACAAGTTCCCCCACCACTCCTTCTGGTGGGAGGGCATCGACGGGTCGCGGATCTTCACGCACTTCCCGCCCGCCGACACCTACAACGGCAACTTCGACGGCGCCGAGCTGGCGCACATCGTCAGGAACTTCCAGGACAAGGGCCGCGCGACCACGTCGCTGTACCCCTTCGGCCACGGCGACGGCGGCGGCGGCCCCACCCGCGAGATGATGGAGAAGGCCCGCCGCACCGCGGACCTCGAGGGCAGCCCCCGCGTCGTCGTCGAGCACCCGGACGACTTCTTCGCCCGTGCGAAGGCCGAGTACGCCGACGCCCCCGTGTGGTCGGGCGAGCTCTACCTGGAGCTGCACCGCGGCACCTACACCTCCCAGGCGCGCACCAAGCGCGGCAACCGCCGCAGCGAGCACCAGCTGCGCGAGGCCGAGCTCTGGGCCACGGCCGCGGTGCTCGCCACCGACGCGCACGCCTACCCCGAGGCAGAGCTCGACGCGCTGTGGAAGACGGTGCTGCTGCACCAGTTCCACGACATCCTCCCCGGCTCCTCCATCGCGTGGGTGCACCGCCAGGCCGAGGAGACCTACGGCCGCGTGGCCTCCGAGCTCGGCGCGCTGGTCGACTCCGCGGCGTCGTCGCTCGCAGCGCCGGCGCCGTCCGGCAGCGGCCTGTCGCTGCTGAACACCGCGCCCCTGCCGTTCCGCGGCGTGGCGCTGCTGCCCGAGAGCGCGCCGATCGCGACCGGCGGCGCCGCCGGTGCTCAGCGGCTGGCCGACGGCCGCGTGGCCGTGGTGGCCGCCGTCGACGCGCAGGCCGCCACCCCCCTCGCACCGGGCGCGCTCTCGCCGGCCCCCGTCGGGGTCGAGCGGCGCGACGGCGGGTTCGTGCTCGACAACGGGGTGCTCCGCGTCGTCGTCGACGCCGAGGGCCTGCTGCCCTCCGTCGTCGACGTGGCCGCTGGTCGCGAGCTGGTGGCCGCGGGCCGCCGGGCCAACCTGCTGCAGCTGCACACCGACTTCCCGAACGACTGGGACGCCTGGGACGTCGACGCGCACTACCGCCGCCAGGTGACCGACCTGACCGCCGCGGAGTCCGTGGAGCTGGTCGACGCCGGCCCGCTCGTCGCCACCGTCAAGGTGGTCCGGGCCTTCGGCGCGAGCCGCCTGGAGCAGCTGCTGGTGCTGCGCGCCGGGTCGGACCGCCTCGAGGTGGAGACCGAGGTCGACTGGCACGAGCGCGAGAAGATGCTCAAGGCCGCCTTCCCGCTCGACGTGCACGCCGAGCGGTTCTCCTCGGAGATCCAGTTCGGGCACGTGGTGCGGCCGACGCACACCAACACCAGCTGGGACGCCGCCCGCTTCGAGGTCTCCGCGCACCGCTGGGTGCACGTGGGCGAGCCGGGCGCCGGCGTGGTCGTCGCCAACGACTCCACCTACGGCCACGACGTCACCCGCGACGCCGTCGGCGGCGGCGCCGGGGAGCCGGCGAGCACCTGCACCACCGTGCGGCTGTCGCTGCTGCGCGCCCCCCGCGTGCCCGACCCCGAGGCCGACCAGGGCACTCACCGGTTCACCTACGCGGTGGCACCGGCCGAGACCCCGGTGCAGGCGCTGCGCCACGGGTACGAGCTGAACCTGCCGCTGCGCGCGGTGGCCGGCTCGGTGTCGGTGCCGTCCGTCGCGGCCACCACCAGCGGGAACGCGCTCGTGGAGTCGGTGCGCCTGGCCGACGACGGCTCCGGCGACGTGCTGCTGCGCGTCTACGAGCCCAGCGGTGCCCGCGGCGCCAGCACCCTGCGGCTGGGCTTCCCGGCGGCGTCGGTGCACGTGGCCGACCTGCACGGCACGGCGCTGGCCGCCGAGCGGGCCGAGCAGCTCGACGTGTCCTCCGACGGTGAGGTGCAGCTCGCGCTGCGCCCGTTCCAGGTGCTCACGCTGCGCGTCGCCCGCGCCTGAGCCCCCTCCGACCAGCGGTCGGGCCCCGACGCCACCGGCTCGGGCCCGGCCGCTGCCCCACCCCGCCCCTCGCCGTGATCATGGACGTCCGGAGCACCTTCCCCCCGTGATCATGGGATTCCGGAACACCAGCGGAGGCACGCGATGGCCATGTTCGACCCCACCGCCCAGCGGCCGGAGGCCTACCAGCGCTTCGTCCGCCCCGTGCCCCGGTGGTACCGCGACGCGGGCCTCGGGATCTTCGTGCACTGGGGCGCCTACTCCGTGCCCGCCTGGGCGGTGCCGCTCGGCGAGCACGGCACCCACCACGACGACTGGTTCCTCAAGAACCCGTACGCGGAGTGGTACATGAACACCATCCGCATCCCGGGCTCCCCCGCGTCCCGGCACCACCGCGACGTCCACGGCGGCCTCCCGTACGACGACCTGCTCGACTCCTGGCGCGCCGAGGCCTTCGACGCCGACGCGCTGGTGGCCCTCTTCGCGCGGGTGGGCGCCCGGTACGTGGTGCCGACCACCAAGCACCACGACGGCATCGCCCTGTGGGACGCCCCCGGCACCGGCACCCGCAACACCGTCGCGCGCGGCCCTCGCCGCGACCTGGTGCGCGAGCTCGAGCGCGCCACCCGCGCCGCCGGGCTGCGCTTCGGCGTCTACTACTCCGGCGGGCTCGACTGGCACGCCGCCGACACCGGGCCGATCTGGGACGCCGACGACGACTCCGGTGAGCGCCCCCTCGACGCGGAGTACGCCGCCTACGCCTCGGCGCACGTGCTGGACCTCGTCGAGCGGTACACCCCCGACGTGCTCTGGGGCGACATCGACTGGCCCGACGCCGGCAAGCCCGAGGGGCCCGGGTCCTTCACCCACGTGCTCGACGCGTTCTACGCGCGCAACCCCGAGGGCGTCGTCAACGACCGCTGGGGCCTGACGCACTGGGACTTCCGCACCAGCGAGTACCAGGCCGGCACCGCCCTCGAGGGCGACGAGGCGTGGGAGAACTGCCGCGGCATCGGCCTGTCGTTCGGGTACAACCGCAACGAGGGCCCCGAGCACCACCTCGACGGTCCGGCCGCCGTGCGCCACCTCGTCGACGTCGTCTCCCGCGGCGGCAACCTCCTGCTGAACGTCGGGCCGGACGCCGCGGGGCGGATCCCCGAGCTGCAGCTGCGGTGCCTGGAGGGGCTGGCGGCGTGGATGGAGGTGAACCGCGTCGCGGTCCACGACACCCGGCCGCTGCCCGCCGACGTGGCCGGCGGCCCCGCCGACGAGCCGTGGGTCCGGTGGACGGCGGGCGTCGACGGGGACACGGCCTTCGCCGTCGTCGACGCCAAGGCGGGACCGGTCCGGCTCGCGGCGCGCGCCGACGCGCTCGCCCTGGGGTGCGCCCGCCTGCTCAGCGGCGGCCCGGCGACCCTGACCGCCGTCGACGGCGGCGTCGAGCTCGACCTCGGCGCCGGACGGCCGGCGGACGCCCCGGCCGGGCCGCTGGTGGTGGAGGTCCCCCTGCGCGGTCGCTGAGCGCGGCTCGGCCGCCGCCCGTCAGAAGGCGCGAGCCAGCACCGCCGGCGGGCCCGCGAAGACCCCGCGCAGCAGCGCCGCCGTGGCCGCGTCGCACGCGATGAGGCCGCGGGCCCGGGCCCGCACCGGGTCGAGGTGGCCGGTGAAGACCGAGCCCAGGTCGGCGAGGCCGAGCTCCACCACGGGAGCGTCCGGCGCGACAGCACCGGTGCGCACCCGGCCGGAGGCCACGCCCAGCCCCACCTCGACGGGCCCACCCGCGCCTCCGGACACCCGCAGCCGCACCTCGGCGGTCGTGCCGGGCGCGTACCCGCGCTGCGCCAGCGCTGCCGCCGGGTCGAGCAGGCGCAGCATCCAGGTGCCGTCCTCGACCGGGGCGACCTGCCGCTCGAGCGACTCCTCCAGCAGCCCGCCCGGGAGCACCAGCGCCTCGACCAGCGGGGCCGCGGGCACGTCCGCGACGGCGCGCCGCCACAGCGCCACCTCGTCGTCGGGGGTCTGCCCCACCAGGTCGCGGACGACGCCGTCGTACGTGGCGCCGGGCACCGACGGCGGCCTGCGGTGCACGACGCACCACCCCGTGACGCGACCGCCGCGCTCGAGCACCCAGGAGCCCGCCTCGCTGACGTCCTCCGCCGGCCCTCCGAGGAGCCGGCGGTGGTCGAGGGCGCCGTCCAGCACCGCCGCGCGGCGCTCGACGAGGTCGGCGACAGCCGCGGCGTCGGTGGGCGTGGTCGGCCTGACCACGACGGCGGCCTCGCCGCGGGGCGCCCGGGGCAGGTCCGTGAGCAGCTCGCGGACCCGCAGCGCGTGCACGGGGCGGTGACCGGCGACCCCGAAGCCGTGGGCGCGGTAGAAGCGGTGCGTCGACGGGACGAGGGCGGCGACGACAGCGCCCCATGCCGCGGCGCTCTCGAGCGCCCTCTCGAGCAGCGCGCCCCCGAGGCCTCGCCCCCGGTGGGCGGGGTCGACCGCCACGGACGAGACGGCGGCGCCGAGGAGCCGCGCGCCTGCGAACCACTGGCCCCGCAGCCGCACGGTCACGGTGCCGACGACGGTGCCGTCGGCGGCGTCCACCGCGACGACCCGGAGCTCCGAGGGGTCGGCCGCTGGCGCGACCCGGTCCTCGCCGGTGGGCGCCCCCGGGCGCGGACCGGGTGTCGTGGAGGAGAACACCGCTGCCGCGAGCCGCCGCGCGGCCACCACCTCGTGCCCCTGCGCCGCCCTGACGACGACGCCCGGCCGCTCAGCCACACCGCCCCCGACACGTCGTGATCACGGGGGGTCGGGTCAGCAGGAGTGGGCCTCGCCGGTGGCGGCCAGCGCCGCTGCCACCGCCGGGATCTCGCGGGTGTAGCCGTCGAGCAGCTGGCGCGCCCGCGGCAGCGACTGGACCAGCGGGTGCAGCGCGAACGCCTTCTCCGCCAGCGCCCGCGACCCGCTGAGCGCGGCGTCGATCGTGTAGCGCTCGCACGCCTTCAGCTGCTGCATGAGCCCCAGCTGGTGCAGGTCGGGCTGCGTGACGGCCTGGCGCTCCATGCCGGACGCCGAGACGCGCACCGGGACCTCGACGACGGCGTCGTCGGGCATCCCGGCGACCGCACCGCCGTTGCGGACGTTGAGGATCAGCGTGGCCGGCTCGTCGCGGGAGACCGCGCGCATCACCGACAGCGCGACACCCGCGTAGCCGTCGTCGCCCTGGAAGGGGCTGTCCTCGGCGTCGGCGACGTGGTCGTCGGGCTTGGCCTCGGCCATGTAGGTGGCGCTGCGGGCGGCGGAGGTGTCCTGCCAGAAGCGCCACGGGTCCTCGGCGGACGCGACGCGGGAGAAGAAGTCGGCCTGGTCGACCACGAGCTGCTCGCCGCGGGTGCGGGGCCGCTCGAGGATGGCGGGCACCGCGTCGCGGTTGCAGTAGTAGTAGTAGAGGTACTCGTTGGGGATGGCGCCGAGCATGCGCAGGGCGTCGACGCCGAAGACGGCGCCCTCCTCCAGCGACCCGAGCAGCTCGTCGTCGGCGAGCACGCGGGGCAGGACGTCCTCCCCGCGGTGCACCACGCGGCGCAGCCAGCCCAGGTGGTTCAGGCCGGCGTAGTCGAGCTGCACCTCGCGGGGGTCGATGCCGAGCCCGGCGGCCAGGCGGCGGCCCAAACCCGAGGGGGTGTCGCAGATGCCGACGGCGCGGTCGCCCAGCACCCGCTGCAGGGCCTCGGTGATCATGCCGGCGGGGTTCGTGAAGTTGATCAGCACGGCGCGCGGCGCGACGGCGGCGACCCGCTCGGCGATCGCCGTCATGACCGGCACGGTGCGCAGGCCGTAGGAGATGCCGCCGGGGCCCACGGTCTCCTGGCCGAGCAGGCCCAGGGAGAGCGCCACGCGCTCGTCGGCCACGCGGCCGGCGAGCCCGCCGACGCGGATGGCCGAGAAGATGAAGTCGGCGTCCTCCAGGGCGGCGTCGAGGTCGGTGGTGGCGTGCACCACCGGCGCGGCCTCGGGGTGGGCGCTGCGCCGGGCGGCGGCCGCGAGGATCGCGCGGACCGCGTCGAGCCGGTCGGCCGTGACGTCGTACAGCCACACCTCGCTGATGCGGGGGCTGCCGGAGTCCGCCAGGAGGGCGCGGTAGACGTCGGGGACGCGGAAGCCACCGCCGCCGAGCACGGTGAGCTTCACGCGAGCACCACCCGTCCGCCGGCCGCCGTCACGCGGTCGAGCGCGGCCTGCGGCGCGCCGTCGGTGGTGACGAGCACGTCGACCGCCTCCAGCGACGTGGTCTGCAGCGACCCGGTGCCGGGGAACTTCGCTCGCGAGGTGAGCAGGACGGTCTGCTGGGCCGCAGCCACGAGGGCCTCCTTCGTCGGTGCCTCCACCGACATGTCGTCGACGACGCGGCCGTCCGGCCGCACCCCTGTGCACGAGAGGAACGCCAGGTCGCAGCTGATGCTGGCGAGCGCCTGCAGGGTCAGCGGCCCGACGAGGGTCTGGAAGTTGCGGCGCACCTGGCCGCCGAGCAGGACCACCTCGACGGCGTCGTCACCGCGCAGCTCGTCGAGCACGGCGAGGTTCGCCGTGATGACGGTGACTCGCCTGCCCGCCAGGTGGCGGGCGAGCAGCGGCGTGGTGGTGCCGATGTCGAGGGCGACGACGGCGCCGTCGGGCACCAGCGCGGCGGCGGCGCGCCCGAGGGCGGCCTTCTCGTCGGCGTCCGTGGCCGCCGTGCTGGCCCACGGCGCCTCGACGCCTCCCTCGCTGGTGCGGCTGGCCTCCTGGCCGCCGCGCGCCAGGAGCACCGCGCCGCCGTGCGTGCGGCGCAGCTCACCGCGGGCGTCGAGCTCGTGGAGGTCGCGCCGGACCGTGGAGGCGCTGACGCCCATGGCGAGCGCCAGGTCGTTGACCGAGGCGAACCGGTCAGCGTCCAGCCGCTCGAGGATGCGGTCGTGCCGCTCCTGTGTCTGCACGGCTCCAGTCAACTGCTCTGCGCGATTTCAGTCAAGTGATCACCAGAGGCGCGACTGCTGCGCGTTTTCGCGCGCGTGTGCCATGCTCGGCCGCGTGAGCGAGCACCCCGGCACGAGCTGCGACCTGGCCTTCCTCGGCCCCGTCTACGTCGACCTGGTGATGACCGGGTTCGACGCCCTCCCGGTGCTCGGCTCCGAGGTCCACGCCACCTCGATGCACCTCTCCCCCGGGGGCACCGCCACGCGCGCCGTCGCCGCCGCCCGCCTCGGGGCGCGGACGGCGCTGCTCAGCCTCGCCGGGCACGACCTCTTCGGCGACCGCCTCGTGGCCGACCTGCAGCTCCTGGCGCCCGCCGGGCTCGACCTCGCCGGGCTGGTGCGCAGCGACGCCACCCCCACCCCCGTCTCGGTGGCCGTCGTGGCCGGCGGCGACCGCACCTTCCTCACCTACGAGCAGCCCCGGTGGGCCTCCCCCGTGCAGCTGCCCGAGTGGCGCGCCACCCCCCGCTCCCTGCACCTCGACGTCTCCGACCCGGTGCCCGCCTGGGTGGGGAGCCTGCGCGCCGCCGGCACCGAGCTGGTCGGCGGGGTCGGCTACGTCGACGACGCCGGGTGGGGCGAGCGCCTGCGTCGCCACCTCGCCGACGTCGACGTCTTCGTCCCCAACGACGACGAGGCCCAGCGGGCCACCGGGACCCAGACGCCCGAGGCCGCGGCCGCGGCGCTGGCGGAGCACGTCGGTGTCGCCGTCGTCACCCGCGGGGCGCGCGGGGCGGTGGCGGCCGGCGCCCAGGGCTGGGTGGAGGTCGACGGCGCCGGCCCCGGTGTCCTCGGGCCGCTGGCCGCCGAGCCCGTGGTCGATACCACCGGGGCCGGCGACGTCTTCGCCGCGGCGCTCATGGCGGGCGGCCTGGAGGGCTGGTCGCTCACCCAGCGCGTCGAGGCCGCCGTGCTGTGCTCCGGGCTGGCCGTCCGCCGCCCGGGCGGCGCGAGCGGGGCGCCCGACGCCACCGCGCTGCGCACCTGGTGGGACGCGGCCCCCGCCGCGGGCCGGCGCCGGCTGGCGCACCTCGAGGCCTGGGTCACGCGGGGCGCCTGAGCGCCAGCGCCTCCAGCCGGGCCAGCACCTCGCGGTTGCGGGCGTCGATCGCGGCGCCGCTCAGCGGCCCCGGCAGCAGCGCACCCGGCCCGGCCACCGGGGCCTCGGACAGCGAGACGAGGGTGCCGCCGTCGCACGGCTCGAGCGCGAAGACCACCCGGGCCTCGCCCAGCGGCCAGCCCCGCGCCGTCATGACGAGGCGGTGGGGCGCCTCGACCTCCTCGCAGCGCGTCTCGCCCTCGCGCTGCAGCGGCCACGCCCCGACGGTCGGCAGGAGCCGCGCACCCGGAGCGGGCCACTGCGGGTCGACGGCGCGCACGTGCGTGGCACCGACCACGAACCCCGCGTACGACCAGCCGTCGGCCAGCACCGCCCAGACCGCTGCGGGCTGCGCCGCCACCCACCTCTGCTGCGTCCCCACGGGTCCACCCCTCCCCGTCACGGGCGCGGACGACCCGCTCCCCCGCCCAGGGCCGGTGGCTCGACCTCGCCACCGACCCTACGGCGGGCCGTCGCCGCGCCGGTCAGGGGACGAGGTACCCCGCGGCCGTGAAGAGGCGGTACCACTCCGGGCGGCTCAGCCGGACGTCGGAGCCGGCGGCGACCTCGAGCACGCGCTGCGCCTTCGTGCTGCCCAGCACCACCTGGATGTCGGCCGGGTGCCGCGTGATCCACGCCGTCGCGATGCCCGTGGGGGTCACGCCGTGGGTCTGCGCCAGCTCGTCGAGGACGTCGTTCAGCGCGGCGTAGTTCTCGCGGTCGCCGATGAAGGTGCCGGTGAAGAACCCGCCCTGGAACGGCGACCACGCCTGCAGCGTGGTGCCGTGGAGGCGTGCGTGGTCGAGCATGCCGCCGTCGCGGTGCACCGACTGGTCGAGGTCGCGCATGTTGGACGCGACGCCGGTGGCCACGAGCGGGGCGTGCGTGATGCTCAGCTGCACCTGGTTCACCACGAGCGGCTGGCGCACGGCGGTCCTCAGCAGGTCCTGCTGCAGCGGGGTGTGGTTGGAGACGCCGAAGTGGCGGACCTTGCCGGCGGCCTCGAGCTGGTCGAACGCGGCGGCGACCTCCTCGGGCTCCACGAGCGCGTCGGGCCGGTGCAGCAGCAGGACGTCGAGGTGGTCGGTGCGCAGCGCCTCCAGCGACGCGTCCACCGAGCGCAGGATGTGCTCGGTGGAGAAGTCGAAGTAGCCGTCGCGGATGCCGACCTTGGAGACCAGCTGCACCTTCTCGCGCTGCTCCGGGGTGAGGCGCACCGCGTCGCCGAAGCGGCGCTCGCAGAGGTGGTCGCCGCCGTAGACGTCGGCGTGGTCGAGCATCGTGACGCCCGCGTCGAGGGCCGTGCTGACCAGGTCGCGGACCGCGTCGTCGTCGAGCGCGTCGATGCGCATGAGGCCGAGCACGACGCTGCTGACCTCGGTGCCGGTGCGGGAGAGCTGCTGGGTCTTCACCCGTCCATCCTGTCGTGCCCGTCCGGTCCGAGCACCTGCGGGAGGGGCGTGGGGAGGGCCGTGGGGAGGGGCCCGGCAGACGGGTGAGTCTCGGGTGGCGGGCAGTCCTCCGGGCGAGGACAGTCCGTGCCAGCTGGAGTGATCCAGACCTTGTTCAACTCGGAGGTGCGGCCATGATCGTCCTGGGGCTCATCCTGCTGCTGCTCGGCATCTTCCTGCCGCAGAGCCTGCTGCTCACGATCGGCATCGTCCTGATCATCGTGGGCCTGGTGCTCAACCTGGTGCCGATCGGCGGCTCCCGCCGACGGGTGTTCTGACACCAGCCGCACGACGACGAGGGCCCCGCAGCCAGCCGGCTGCGGGGCCCTCGTGCGTCAGGCGGCAGCGCCCCTCAGAGGGTGGCGGCCGTCGGGTCCCAGTCGGCGGGGAGCGCCGGGGCCACCTCCACGGTGCTCTCGACCTCCACCGGGCTGCGCCGCTGGGCCGCCTCGACCGTCGAGACCATGACGTCGAGCACGTGGAACGCCTGGGCGCCGCTGGCCCGCTCCACACGCCCGGCGCGGATCGCGCGCGCCAGCTCCAGCACCCCCGCGCCGCGGCTCGCGGTCGAGCCGACCGACGGCTCCGAGCGCGCGGTGCCGTCGAGGGCGTGCACCTGGATGTCGCCGTCGAACGTGTTCGGGTCGGGCAGCTCGAGGGTGCCGGTGGTGCCGGCGACCTCCAGCTGGGTGCGCGAGACCGCGGAGTCGAAGCTGAACAGCGCGGTCGCGCTCGCCCCGCCCTCGAACTCGAACAGCGCGCTGACGTGCGTGGGCACCTCGACGTCGAAGACCTGGCCGGCCTTGGGGCCCGAGCCGATCACGCGCTGCGGCCGCGCCCGCGAGCTCGTGGCGCTGACGCGGGCCACCGGGCCGAGCAGCTGGACCAGCGCCGTCAGGTAGTAGGGACCGATGTCGAACAGCGGTCCCGCGCCCTCGGCGAAGAGGAACGCCGGGTCCGGGTGCCAGCTCTCGGGCCCCGCCGACTGCAGCAGCACCAGGGCGGTCAGCGGGTCTCCGACCTCGCCCGACTCCAGCAGGCGCCGGGAGGTCTGGACACCGGCGCCGAGGAAGGTGTCCGGCGCGGTGGCCACGCGGCGGTCGGCCCGCGCCGCGGCCTCCAGCAGGGAGGTGCCGCTGGCCCTGTCGAGCGCGAAGGGCTTCTCGGTCCAGACGTCCTTGCCGGCCGCGACGGCGGCACCGGCCACCTCGACGTGCGCAGCGGGGATCGTCAGGTTGACCACGACCTCGACCTCGGGGTCGGCGAGGACGTCCTCCACGGAGCCCCAGCGGGGCACGCCGAAGGCCTCCGCCTGCGCGCGGGCGCGGTCGACGGCGAGGTCGGCCACCACCCGCACGTCGAGGTCGGGGAAGGAGGTGAGGTTGGTCAGGTACTGGGTGCTGATGGTCCCGGCGCCGATGACGCCGACGCCGACCCGGCCGGAGCCGCGGGGCCCCCCGCCCGCCGTCGTCCCGCTCGCGCCGGGGGTGGTCGGGGTCACGCGAGGCCCTCCTCGCGCAGGAACGCCAGGCCGTCGGCGACGGCGGTGAACCTGTCGCCGCGCGAGTCGTCGAGCTCGATGACGCGCAGCGCGTGCGGCGCCGCGGCGACGATGTCGGTCACCGGGAGGGTGCCCCGTCCGAGGGCCACCTGGTCGAGCACCTCGGCCGTGGCCGGGCCGTCCTTCAGGTGGACGGCGACGACCTGGTCCCCCAGGCGCTGCAGCAGCCCCACCGGGTCGTGCCCGCCGACGGCCACCCAGTAGGTGTCGACCTCCAGGACGACCTCCGGGGCGACGTCGGCCAGGCGCTGCGCCAGCACCTCGAAGGCGCTGGTGCCGTCGAGGTCGCTCGCGAGCTCGTGGGCGTGGTTGTGGTAACCGACGCGCACGCCGTGGCGCGCGGCGACACCCGCCGCCGCCACCAGCTCGGCGACCACGGACTCGACGCCGTCGCGGGTGCTCCACCGGTCCGGCGGGGTGAAGGGGTCGACGACGGTCAGCGTGCCGCGCCGCGCCGCCGCGGCGAACAGGGCGTCGAGCGCGTCGTCGTCCTGGCCCAGGAAGCCCTGGTGCATCGTCGGCGCGGAGACGTCGTGCGCGGCCAGAGCTGCCGCGAGCTCGTCGGACAGCGCCAGCGGCCCGAAGGGCTCGACGCTGGTGAACCCGAGCTCCGCGAGGCGGGCGACGGTGCCGGCGACGTCCTCGGCGAGGGCCTCCCGCACGGTGTAGAGCTGGACGCTGACCTGGCTGCTGGCCCGCGGGGCGGGCCCGGCGGAGGTGGCTGACGTGCTCACGGCGCTCCTCGAGAGGGGGTCCGGACAGCGGCACCGCTGCCGGGAGGTCGCTGTCGAGTCAACCACCCGCCCGCGAGATCCGTACCACCCGGTCGGTGTCGCTCGCCCGGTACCGCTCGGTGGCTCCTCGGTGGTTCCTCGGTGGTTCCTCGGTGCTCCCTCGGTGCCCGCCCGGGCCCGCCCGGCCGAGCGCGTGGACGCGCCACCGCCCGACAAGCCCCATG
>Ga0325403_1000150_pt1 | contig 39688 bp, 25 predicted proteins | sample PopdelMetagenome_19_FD_205665 | JGI IMG/M metagenome (GOLD analysis project Ga0325403, IMG submission 205665) | Populus deltoides microbial communities from Bellville, Georgia, United States - Xylem-PdKOR-R4 | ecosystem: Host-associated > Plants > Phyllosphere > Stem > Wood/Secondary xylem... | reverse complement strand
AAATTTAAAGTCTACATCTGAACCCCAATATAAAAATGAACAAAATGATTGGTAAATGGTTTTTGATATTTTGGTCAAATCCTAATGAATAATCATAAACTGATTACAATATCCATTTCTTTTTGCTTTTTTAAGACATGAGAAAGATGCAATTTTGTTGCTTTTGCTTTTGAAAATATGCTTGAAACATTTTTAGGATCTAGTCGTATGCATGAAAACAAAATATTTTTTTTATTTTTGAAAAGGAGAAATTAATTTAAAAGTTTTGAGGTTTTTTTTGAATTTTTAATTTTTTTAATAAATGTTTCAGAGAAACCGAATATTTTAATACTAGATTTGTATCTTACAATGTAAAAATATAAACCAATATTATATAAAATTGATAGAAAAAACATGCGAGAAAATTACAAATTTTTTTAAAAGACTTTTGAATTTTTTTTGGAATTTTTTAATTTTTATAATAATATTATATCATATTATTATTAAATATAATGACTGGACCCAACCTAGTCAACTGAGCTGAACCTAGCCAAGTTGGGCCGACTAGTAGCCCAACGAGTTTGGTCTTTTCTTTTCTTTGTTTTTGTTGGGCTGGGCTGTAACAAGTCCAGCCTAGCCTAACCCAACATCGGGGGGGTTAATTATTTCCCCTTGCATGTAGTACGAATTCTCGTTCTGCATGCAGACATCGACCATATAGGGGGGAGGAAGAAGAAGGGGAAGAAAAGGGGAGAAGGTTACCTGGCTTGAAGGCCATGACAGCAGTAAGGATGTTCGGTCGGTGGCTTAGAAGGCTTTGATGGAGGAAATGGTAGCCGGTGTCGGTTATGGGGGGAGGAAATAAAAAACTATAGAGGAGAGGGGAAACATGCGGTGACTGCTTCCATCATGAGGTGGCTGGTTGGAGGTCAAGTGGGTGGCTCTTAACGAAGTTATTGGTGGAGAGACTAGCGTCGAGGTCGTCATAGATGAGGGCATGGAGAGGGGGGGGAGAGAGAGAATGATAATGGTAGAGAGAAAAAAAATAGGGAACAATCTAGTTTTTTTATCTTAGAACCAAAATTCTCCTCAATCAAGCCATGAAATCCACATCTATTTATAGGGGTGGAAAAGAGAAATTTGGTCTCCACTAGTGTCAAATCTTGGCCCTTGGTTCGATCGGGAAGGATCCCAATTGCCAGTTGAAAGTAAGCATTATAGGCTGCTAGGTTCGTTGTAAAAGAGGGGCTAGTCGAGTTGGCCACTTTAGAGCACTGTCATCATCTCTATGGTGTCAGTCTGCTAGAATTAACCACACTAGGGTGTAGTCAGATGTCATGTGATCATTTTTCTGTAAGTTTTATCCAATTTGGTGAAGAAATGAAGCGTTAAATGCCTTGGGAAGTTGGTCACTCGAGCAACTTTTTTTGTAGAAGAAGATGAACAATCAAGTTCAAAACGATGCCAGTTTGGTAAATTTCATTTTAGCCCTTTGATTTGTGATTTATTCTTAGTTACACTCCTAGTTGGCTTCAAACTTTAATTTTATGCAATTGTACCCTTGATAAAGTTCAATTTAAGCCCTGGATTTCAGCGCCTTTTTTATTTTGGTCATTGGTCTCAAATTTCTTCAATTTAGCCCCTAATTGAACATTAAACTTTCAAATTTCTTCAATTTCAGGCCTGATTTTAGCCAATTGGGTCCCTAAAGTAGTGTCTTTTGCAAAATGATCATTGGCTATGAATTTTTACAATTTAGCCCTTAATTGACCCCAAATCTTTAATTTTCTTGTAATTGTACCCCTAATTTTAATCAATTAATTTTGTAAAAATGAAATTTGGTTTCCTAAAATTATAATCCTCTCAATTAAGCCCAAATTAGCCTCTCAAACTTAATGTTTCACTAATTAAACCCCTAAAAAAATTAATTGGACCCATTTAAAGTACAATTAAGTCCTTACACCTAATTAAATCCTTTAATTTGACTCAAATTAATTCTTAAACATAATAAAACTTTAATTTGACTCATGATTAAATCAAATTAGCCAATTAAAATTTAATTATGTCCTTAGGTTTAATTTTTATGCAAATTCGTCCAATAATTATGTAACTTCACCTTGATTTTGCATTGTTCCTCTATTTTTTGGTTAAATGAGGTATAATTAAGCTCTCAATTTTGTCTAAAATTGTAGCTTTTGCAAAAATGTTAGTTCTTTTTTAATTTTATTTTATTTTATTTTTTATTTTGGCAGAAAGAAGATGAATTTGAGTAATAACCCAGAAATGGGTTATTACAGAAACGACCATAAATAACAGCCCTGCTCCATCTGTGTGCAATAACCCTACTCTAGCTATAAGCATCAGTCTCTATTCTAACCAAGAATATTTCTAGGTGCCAAGAGGGAGCTGCAACGAAAAAAATGTTTGTAGGAGCCTAGGTAAGATTATATAGTTTCCACCACTAAGGAGAACACTTTTCTTTTTTTTTTTAAACACCATTACACAACCTCTCTTCTTTCAAGCCCTTGTTAAAATCCTGACCTCCATACTCTCCCAAACTGGTGAAAATACAAAGCCTTAAAAAATTAAATTCCAAAAGAAACTAAACCAAACTTGCCACTTTATAGGACTAATAATTGTTGATCTTATCATTATGATTTGCTCAAAGCTTTAGCTTTCCTAAGTAATCAATTCTAGAAGGTAAAGTTTGTTCTTTTTTAGGAGCCAAGATGATATGTTCCACTTCACATACACTAAGCCATGGCACCAAATCACAAAGTGTAGTGGCACCAGACCACGAATTGTAGTGGCAAGATGGAAGACTTGGTCTAATTTGTTTGTTTAGGCATTGTTTGTTAAGTCTGTTATGTGGATGCTATTCTTTGTCCTGTTTTTCAGCATTTTTTATTCTTTAGCATTGTTGTTAGTTCCCTACTAATTGTATAGTTATATATAGCCCGAAGGAGTTCAACAAAGGCAAATAGATATTTCTTAAACAACCCATTTATTCTCCTATTTCTTTCTTATTCTAAATTCTTCATATCAGTGGTATCAGAGCCAAGTAACGACCATGGACACTCGTGGCAAAATGAATGCAGAATTCCATAACAATGTCAACAAAATCTTGGCACGACATGAGATCAATTTCGATCTGGTGAACATAGCCTTACAAATGGTGTTAACCGAGCTTCAAGCTCTCAAGCCTCTTGTAGCCAAAACAATAGCCCTCCCAAAACCAACCCATTTGCATGTGATGAATCCGCACACCCACATACTTCTCATTCTGACACTATAAATGACCACTCCCATCGACACCTCAAGTTTTCCTTCCCAAAGTTTAACGGAGAAGACTCAACTAGATGGATTTACAAGGCAGAACAATACTTTGAATTCAAAAATATTGCACCAGAATAACAAATTCAGCTGGCCTCCTTCCATTTAGAAGGCATCGCTTTGTAATGGCATGAGTGGTTGACGAAATTCTACAGACCACTCACATGGGATGAGTTCACCAAGGATATAGAACTCTGATTTGGTCCACCCAACTATGAGGACCTTTAAAAAGCTCTAACTTACATTAAATAAACCATAATTATGCACCTTATAAAGAAGCTTTTGAAAGGCTTTCCCACCGAGTTGACGGCTTGCTCGAAAAGTTCCTAAGTGGTTGTTTTATTGCAAGACTTTGACATGACATTCACATAGATGTAAAAATTAAACAACCTAAAACCTTGGCAGATATAATAGGAGTGGCTCGACTAATTGAGGAACACAACCAGTTGTAAAGGAGACCAAACTAGCAACTCTATTCCTAACCAGTTTTTGCGACAACAAAGGCCTTATCAAACCTAATAGCTGGTGTGCTAGACCTTTACTAACCCAATGCATAAACCAAAGTTCCAATACTCAACCAGCAACCTTCCGCCAAATCACCAATCAAGAGGCACGAGAATGTCAAAAGAAGGGGTTATGTTATTATTGTGATGAAAAGTTTGTTCCAGGCCATTGTTGCGAACGACCACAATTATTTATGATCAAGGATTTACCCCATACAAGCTAGTTATTTATTGCTTGGTTGACCATGACAATATAATATAAGAGCTATGTATAATGGAGTGACAAATAAGTATTCCTTTGAGATGAATGGAAAACCTATAACTCTTATATCTTTGACACTTGAGAAAATATGTAAGGAGCAATTGAAATTGAAGAAGAAAAATATGACTAAAAATAAGAGCTTGTATACCAATGAGACCTTCTTTGCTAACAAGGTTCTTTTTGGTTTTGATGATGATGTTATTCTTCGACTTTGTACTGATTTGTTGATCTTAGAATATGTTTTCAATTATACATATTTAAGGTCAAATATTTTAAAAAAATACAAGCATGATACGAACCAAGTCAAGTTTGAATTTGGCCTTAAAATGTTTGCTAACAAGTTTTGCGAGATCGAGCATATCTTTCAAACCGTACACTGGATCAAGCTCAAAATTTTATAAGAAGATACTGGACATATGGAACTATATTTTGGTAGATTTTGCAGGTCAAATGGAGTTTGAGAACATATTACTCAGAGGGTCGAAATCACTAGATGAATCTTGTCAATTCATCCATATTAGATCTTTATGTATTGTTTGGAACATATCTAGAGCTACAAGTGAAGGTTTGCTATGATTCAAATTGGTCTAGAAACAAGAAATCTCAAATTTTCCAACTATATATGGTAGGCCAAGTAATTTATCTAGACAAGAGAGAACAACATGTTTGAAGTCAGAACTGAAATCTGCTAAGAATGTGCAGAAATTGGAGATTCGGGCTACATGGAGGAATTTTAGCATGAAGACTTTGTTTATATTATCCTATTTTATTTATTTAATTAATGTTGAATAATTGCTTTTAATTTGTGTTTGTTCTGACCCATTATATATTATTTAGGGGGTTAATTCATTATTGAACTTATATTAGTTGATTACTAGTTTAAGCTCATTAGGGTTAGTTAAAGGAGACTATAATATTTTTTTTTAGCTGCAAATTTCAGCAGCAAATTGAAAAATAAACATGAGTTTTTCTTTTGTTTGTTTGTTGCAAAATAATTTTTCTTTAAAGGGATAAATATTTGACTTATTGAAGATTAATAGACTTCATGATGTTATTCGCATACTTATAGTTCTTAGATACAATGTGATCTCTTAATCTAAGTCTTTTTGCAATATATTTTGTTATTAGGTATAAGGTCACCACTTAGTCAGGGTTCTATATACACCTTTAGTTCTGAGGTACATGGTTACCTCTTGGTTAGGATTCTATCAAGCTTGATTTTTAGCTTTCCGAGTTATTATCTACTCCGTTAGGGGTTGCTTGATCACGTGATCAAAAGGTCCATGTAATTTATGTTTTGGTTATAAGATTGTATTCTTCTCATGTTATTTCCCTGACTACTGAGAAAAAATGAATTTAGTCTTTGACATTTAGTAAAAGCTCAATTGCATCCTAATTTGTTTTTTACATTTTAATCCCTATAATTTTAGAATTTTATGTTTTGATCTTAAAACTTCATTTCTCTCACATTTTGTCCCTCAATGTTGAGGGAGAAGAGAGATAAATTTTAATCCTCTACATTTTAGCCTTAAAAAAGTTGATCTTAGTGTTGATGGGTTTGTCTTCGGGAAGTTCAGTGAAGATGGCTTTGTCCTTTACTCATATTAAAAAATATACATCGGGGTTTGTAAAGTCTTTTTATTTGTTTTTTGGATTTCAAACTGATTAAATATTGTTTTGAGGTTATTATGATTCTTATAATATTTTTAGGGTTTTTTTGTTAAAATAGGTTTGGACTTTGGGTTTTGGGATCTAAATATCATGTTGTTAATAAAAAAATCATGTTTTGCCAAAACAAAAATACATAAAAGTAAATGAGGATTTTGACTAGGTAAATATTTTTTTTCTATAGAATTTTAATCCTTAAACTCTTTTGAATTTTTATTTTAATTATCGCATATATAGATAAAAGTTTTATTGGAAAATGATCTTTACTTCATTCCATTGTTTATTACACATATTTTAGTGTTAACTAGATACTTGACCTGAGCTTTGCCGCTAATCAGATATTTTTTTCAAATAAAAAAATTATATACACAGGTTTTTTCAACACATTTTTATAGTTAAAATTTTTTTAAGTGAAAATAAAAAAAACTTATGCATACATGTAATCAAATAAATCGAGTACTATGTGTGTTAATAAATGAAAAAAAAATCATAAACAATAACTAAAAATAAAAATAAAAAAAATTAAGAAATAAATGTAGATCAAAATATTTATTCTTGCAAACCGGGACATTTACCTAATTGTGTTTGGTAAATTTGCATATTAAAATAATTTTTTCCATTCGAGCAAACGATAATAGAATTAGAGACACAAATTAAATTGGTTGAATAAAATAAAAGGGAGAAAAAACATTATGTAAGATTGTATATATTAGAAATATTATCTGAAAATAATTTTTTTTATTTTGAAAAATAAAGTTCATCTACATGAAAGATAAAAAAATATAGATGAATAAGAAAATCTCTTTAATACTAAATACATAATAAAAAAATAATCATTTAAAATAGACTCTCTAAACAAAGTGAAAGAGAGAAGAGGTATTAATCTAAATATAAAAAAACAGAGAAAGAAACCATATCGAAAAAACACATTAATTTAAAAAAAAAGGAGAAAAAAAGAAAAAGCAACGGTCAGGCGTTGCTGGACCTAACATGTAAGGGCAGCCCGTCTGACCCATTTCATCAAGGCCCACATGTAGGCCTCACCTAGTAGGCCCATGCGACTAGGTCCTTATATTTTTCTAGTTGCAACTGGGACGAAAGACAAGTCGCCTGCCTTAAATGTTTTTGAAAAAAAAATCAGACAACACATCGTTTGATTTGCCCAGATCATGACCACTATGGTTACAATAAAATCGGGGCTTAAGTGGTTTGACCTCAAAACTTGTGTTTCAACCCATTTTTTACCCAAAAGCCTTTAGAAACCACGATAAACTTATCAATTGCCTTAAAAAACCGTCCCAAAAGCCGAATTCAACCCGAAATCGAAAATCAAACCAAGTTTAGATATGTTTTTTACAAACTTTCAAGGTAAAAAAACACATAATATGAAGTCCTCTCATCAAATAGAACCATTCAACATAAACATCGATCGTTTTGGTGTTCTAAATCGGTGTCAGTGATATTTTTCTCTCTCTAAGGTTGGAATACGATAACCTCTCTCTCCTTTGTCAATTAGGGACTAAAAAATAACAAAAATAAACTTTTGTACCAAAATTGAATTTGAAAAAAATTGGGTAGCTAAAATCATATAATTTACATTATTTTTAAAGTTTGATGACCAAAGTATATATTTTCTGAAATTTCTGGCATGCCACCCATGTTTGACATCCTTTTCATTTCAGTCCATATTGTTCCAATTCCACCATTGACTAAGAAATAAAAAACAATTGACCTTAAATTAGGATCAAATCACCAAAAATAAAATTTTAAGTACTAAAAAAATTGTCAAAAAATTAATAGTGACATCCACAATGTTTTGGAAGGAGACGAATAGTATTGGTTGCACAATGTTCACCTTACACGTTGTAGTTTTTAAATTAATTAGTGGATTCTTTGTAGCCCACACTTACAAAATATTAATAAATACATCTTTCTTTTGCATCTTTTTAAGGATGTCAACTTTCAATTTTAGTTTTTATTGGCTTTCACAACTCTTTTCATGATTTTTCATTTTAAAAAAATATTATATTAAGTGCATACATCATTATCTCGTTTCTCAAATAACATTTTTTATGATATTAGAAAACACATTCATAATACCGACATTTCTTTTTTACATTAAAAATTAACTGTAAATCTTGCTTGTAACGTAGCACATTCATAATAAACTAGTTCATTTTAAAATAATAAATAATAAAAACTTAAGCTCATAAAAAATAGTGCATATATGCTTTTTTTTTTATTACTTGTAAAAAAGATAATGCTAGAAAATGATACAAGTATGTTGATTTTTGTGTTGCAACAATATTTTATTAGTTTTGATTAAAGTCTAATCTATTCATTTTAATTATACAATCCTTAAAGTCTTGACTATAACAAAAGTAACAGATACAACTATAAAAAAAGGCAATAACATTTCTTTTAGTATGAGAATCAAAATTGTTAAACCTAACCGTTGGTGAATTGATCCAAAAAACCTAAGACTCAAAGATTGGCTTGGATCTAGTTTCAAGTTGAATTATAAAAGACATTGACTAGGTGAAACCCGGTTGACTCGATTAAATCTGTCCCTGTCAACACAATAATTTGTTTTTATGAAAAATAAGATCTTATTTGAATAAAAATACTTGACTTGATGATATATGGGTTGACTCGATGTTGCAATGACTCAAATCTTTTTTTATGTCGATCATTAGATTAGGTATGAGAACCATGATAAGAAATATTTCGGTTAAGGGAAAAAAATCCAACATCATTAAAAAAAAATTAAAAGCCATCAATGTTTTTATTGTGATTTATAAGGCAAAATGTTTTAATTTTTTTGTCCTTTTTTCACTTCATTCATTCAAAATTCTCTTTTAATCTCGTCCTTCCATATTATGTTTATTGGGACTTGAGATTGATAATTTATTTTAATTTGTCTTTTCTATGGTTATCATAGTCTTAGAAAAACATCCTAGTATCTAGTTGGTACTTGATTTAACAAAAAAGAAATTGAATTTATTGGTTGAAAGAAATTAAAAAAAAGGGACTGAAATTAAAACAAATAAATAATGGCAAATCTTTTGTTTTTAAGAAAAATAAGATGTCAATTATGGTCCTTTTTTTGGCATTTAGTCATTAAACTTTTTTGTTTTCAAGTTGATTTTCTCAATGTTTTTTTTTATTGGAATTCATGATTCATAGTTCATTTTGATATATTTCTCATCAAATTGTCTTAATCTCAAATAAAATATTACATCATTGAGTTGATGCTTAATTTTATATAAAAAAATTAAGTTTAATTGTTTGAGAAAAATTGAAAAGGAGAGTACCAAAATTGAATCAAAGAAATATTATGCCTTTTTTTAAAAAGATATTGTGTCATCACCTTTTACTTTTGGGATTTTGTCAAGTTTCTTTTTAGTCCTTTTAGTTTGTAAATTAAACAGTTTGGTTAAAAACATTATTTTGCTCGCATGTTAGTCTATGAGATTAAGGGAGGAGAGAGAGTTGCTAGATTACAATGAAAGAGAGAGTTGATAAACGACCACTTTTTAGCAATATAATTTGTCATTTTTTGTGTCAATGATAAGAATTAGTTTCATTGTTTTAGCTTGCTTCCTAAGAAGTTGTTGCAATCTTAACCAAACATCCTAGCATGAAGTCATGTTTTGATTTCACGAGCGACTTTTTGTTGTTATATAATTAAATAAAAATAATTTTAAAAAATATTAAGCTTAGTGGAATCCATAACTCAAATAATGAATATGGTGGGTTAAGTCGCGAAACTCGACTCGATCCAATATGTCATTGTATTAATATTTTAAAAAATACATCATCTTGAATTTTTTTTAAAAATAAAACTAAGTTTTTTTTTCGGTCATTCAAATTACTTTTGGAATTGTCAAGTTGATTAGGTCACGTTAAAATAACTTTCACATAGTTTAATTTAAAATCTGAGCTAAATAAGAAGTCAAATAAAAAGATTTTAAGATTAATTCATTATCTATCAAAAAGTTTTATATAGCCTGATATAAGCCACTTATCTAGTTAAAACATTATTCCTAATCATCCAAGATTTAGAGATCATTTTGTATTGTGACAATTTCTGTTTTTTGTCCAATCATGAAGAAAAAACTTTTGGTTAGCTAAATAACTTCCGCTTTTATCAATAGACTCTACATATAATTTTGTTTCAAACATTAATCTTGTAGAAACTAAGATAATGCTTTTTTCATTAATAAAAATCTATTTTTTATTTATTTTTCATGCAAAAATTCATCTAATAATAATTTTAATAAAATATATTTTTTTATTCTATTTTTTAAACCATGATAATGTGTGTGTGTATATATATATATATATTGTTTTTTTTTTAAAGAAAAAAGAAACGGTTTAAACGCACCGTTTTTTCCAAACACAGTTGAAATCAGACGCGAAGACTGAGAGAGAAGCACCTTCTATTGTATCATCATTTCACGGTCTCAGTTAGGGTTTACCCTATCTCTGAACTCTCTTTCTCCCCAAAGCTATGTCATGATCTAATTGAATTCTCCAAACCCAAACAAAAATCACCACTGTTTAAAACCTAAATAAATGTCTACAACTCTCCCTCCCATGGAGTGTTTACATGTAACTGAAGAATTTCTCCTCGAATTAAAGAGCGGAAACCGTAGCTTCCGTCTCCCTCACCCTGTACCTATTCTTCGATTTCTCTACGAGCTATCCTGGACCTTGGTACTACTATTACGAACTTGTTTTCCAATTTCACTCATCATCATCATCATCATCATCATTATTTATCCTTGAAGAATAATTTTATTTGTCTTGATTGATTCTCTTAGGTTCGAGGAGAATTGCCGTTTCAGAAGTGCAAAGCTGCTTTGGATTCTGTGGAGTTTGTTGATAAAATGTCTGCTGTAGGGTTGGGTTCGAATTTCGCTGATATCATTACTCAAATGGCTCAAGATGTTAGTTTTCTTGGTTCCTCTGCTTTAATTATTGAATATATCAGAGTTATTATGAATTTGAATTATTTGTTAAGTAAGAGTAAAATAAAAAAATTACTGCTTGAATTAACTTATGTCCAGATTTCTATTTTTTTTAATTTTTTTTTATATCAGATGTTAGATAATGCATTTTTATGTGGATGATGGAAAAAAGAAACTTTGGGGGTTTTTATATTGAAATTCTGAAGAATAGATGAGCAAAAATAGGAACAGGAGATAAAATTTGTAAGGGAAGAAGAATTTATAATTCAATAAGTGCAAGATTGCTGGCATTGTATTATTGTGTTTGCAAAATAATGACGGTCATCATTATTGTTTGATATGCTATATTGTATTGCTTAATTATCACTGTGGCATTAAGAATCTAATTTTTTGATGTGTTATTATCTGTGGTAATCAACTAGTTTTATTGTAAACTCATCTGGTTGACTGATTTTGCAGCTTACAATGTCTGGAGAGTACCGATCTCGTCTCATAAAGCTGGTTAGTATTGATAACTTTTAAGTAAAGGCTTTGTTTGTGTGTTTGATGGTCATGTTTCTGTTTGTTTTTGTTGAGTGGAAATAACTGCTCTATGCTGCAGCTGTTATTTATTTTCATGTTTCCATTTTTTTTGTGTTATCCTTGTGAATTTCATTGCGATTAATGCATGATGTGCTCTTAAATTTTGTGTTCGCTTTATCAGCTCAAAATCAATATTTCTTGTTTGGAAACCCTCAAAATTTAGTTTTAGTACATATGTGAACTTATAGTACTAAATGTTTCCCATGGGTATGCTAGTGATGCTTGCTTATCTTCCTCTCTTACTCCAAAGCATTATCTGCTATGTACTATTAGTATGGCTTGCTATGATGTGTATTTGACTACATGTTCTTGCCTGTGCTTCATATTTTGTTTTAGATGGAATATATATGAGAATATTTATTGAGACATGAGAATCTTTATTGAGACATAAGTGTTGCTCAGATTGTCCTTTTTCATTAAGTAGAATTTTGCCTTGGGGCTTGGAGGGTGGTGCCTTTTCCATTTAGTTTAACTTGTGAGTCTAATACTTTGTTTGTCTAGTCTTTTCTGATTGTTAAGTGTCCATGTGGCATTTATTCATGAACATATACTTGCACTATGCCTTAGTTCTGAATTATTTATTTATGTGTCGGATACCTTATGTCTTCTTCATTGGTCTATATTTAGCTCTCTATGCTTTTTCTCAATTTGTGTGTTACTTTGCAGTCACTCTTCAATATAAAGTCGTTTCCTTCTTTTCAGGCAAAATGGCTAGTTGAATCTGCGTTGGTCCCATTGAGGTTTTTCCAAGAGCGTTGTGAGGTGGATTTTCTGATCGTTTAAAATGTTTTTTCTGTTCATTATCTCATAAGCTTATTTGGTCTCTCAATTTTAGACCTTGTAACAAAGAGGTTTAAAATAGATGTTTTCTATTTGCAGGAGGAATTTTTATGGGAAGCTGAAATGATAAAGATAAAGGCTCAAGACTTGAAGGGCAAAGAGGTAAAATAGATTAAAATGTTAACAAGCGCAAACTATAGTTTTGAATTTGGAGCTATTGCTATAATTAAATTTGGGTATATCTATCCCTGTATTTTCAATAATTTTAATTCTCCTGTACATCCTCTGGATTTTGTTGTAGTAATGCACCTATGATAGAACAAGAAATTATGTCAGTGCTTAGATGATTAATTGATCTTGCACTTGATCAAATGAAATTTGAGGAAAACATTGTGATTCTGCTTGTTCAACTGATATAGCTAGATCAACCAGCAACTTTATTTTTTCTTTGACCGTGATATTCACTTGCTGCAATTTAAATTACATTTTCATTAGATACTTCATCTTGTTTGCAATTGATATTTTTTCTATTGCTTTCAGGTCAGGGTAAATACTCGTCTTCTTTATCAGCAAACAAAATTTAACCTTCTCCGTGAAGAGAGTGAGGGCTATGCCAAACTGGTATGCTAAATATTTGATTCTTTCTTTGCTCTTTGTAAAATTTTTAAGTTAATATGTTGATCACCCTTTTACATATGTATGACAGTGGACAAAACATTTTGTTGTAATTAGTTATATCAGTACATGATATTTTTCATTTGATTCTTCTCTCATCATATAAAATATCAAAGGCTTTCAAGAAGAGGATTGCTTCCTTAAATTTCTGTTAGTATTCTTATGTTGGGAAGTATATTATTGCTTCTTCCCAATAAGTTTTCTTTGCAGTCACATGTGGCTTTGAAAATTTTATGCTCTTAAGTACTTGTTTAATTGTATTCTTACCACCGGTACATTAATTCATCAACAAAACTTGCTCTATGTTTCTTACAACCAAACAATTTCCTTGCATGAAAACAAATCATTTTTTCACTAATGGTAGACTGTACCATAAAGAATTTCATTTTTGCTTACATTATTTGATGATGACGGTTTCTTTAATTTAATCCAGTATGCCATCCTGGAACTGGAGTGACAATGCCACGTAACTTGTCAATTTGGACCGTCTAGATTGTGCATTAGAGTTTATTTATGTTTCGTTAGGGGGCTCTTCTGTGCACTTTTTATGTACTTGCTATTTTTGTTTGTTTTTGGGGGAAATTATTTTCTCGGCCCCTCTCTTATCTAATAAATGGTTGGAGCATTTTCTTGAACTATATGAATATATTGTTTTACTTGGAGTTTAGCTTTTTATTTGGGATACACTGCTAACCAAAACTTGCATATTTATTATTAAACGAATCATTATGTGTAAACTGTATCAAGTTGGGGTGTCAACCCCCAACCACACTTTTCTTTATCTGATAAAGGAAATGGAAATTATTACAATGTATTCTTTCTTTTTTGTTCAGCTTTGCATGATTTGATGCCTGGTTATAATGCTTTACCTAGTAATGAAAGAATTGGATTTTTATATCAAGTGGAAGTGTGGAAGGTGCAAACTAGCTGAAAATTGAAGTGTTGTGGCTCAGGGCCAAAATAAAAGATTAGCTTTCTTTTGACCAACTAATGATGGATATAAGCCGGAATGGCTTATCTTTTGATTTGTTGAAGTTTGTCTTTCTGTCTTCCATTATAAAGCACATGATATGTTAGTTATGTTCCCTTAGCTTTTGGTGAGCAGTTTTTACTTGAAGTCACTCTTACTCAATTTATTTAGGTATGGTATGGTCAGATAACTCTATTGGTTTGATGTTAACAATGTAATAGCAAAGATAGAAGAAGCAGAATTTCCTACAGGAAAGGGAAACATTGATCAAGAAGAAAGAAAACCATGTAGAAGAGGGCTGGAGTGTTTCAAAGAAAACCTTGTACGAGATGCTTCTAATAGATCGAGGAAATGATTTTCAATTCTGAATCAACAATATGAGCTGCCCTTTTCTTTTTCTACAAAGGATATGGTGTTATAACAGACACCAAGAAACCCTAGTCACCTAAACTATAAGAATAAAAATTCTAATAAAATATTATCTTTTATTAATAATAATGACAACTAAATTACAAACAAATGAGTAAACTGTCTTGTTCCTATACTGTATCATTGGTCTAGCAGATGCAGTAGGTTTTCATTATGATATTTAGTGTTTAAGTGGATCTACAGGTTACTCTTCTCTGTCGAGGTTCTGAAGATACAGCTGAAAATACATCAGCAGCGACAATAGGCATCATTAAGGTTTTGACTTGAGCTTACATTTTATCACTTATTATTCAGCTTTGACCCCTTATTTTTGTTACATTTTCTCATTAATGCAACTTCTGCAGTCATTGATCGGTCATTTTGATCTGGACCCAAATCGTGTTTTTGACATTGTAAGCTGTTCCTGTTGGTTACTTTCATGCAGTTCATTTTGTTGTATTGATGCAGAATGGGATAATCAGAGGTTAATTGTCGGCTTGCAATTATTTGTTGATCTTCAGGTTTTAGAGTGTTTTGAACTTCAGCCTGATAGCAATATCTTTTTGGAACTGATTCCCATATTTCCTAAGGTATAAAATATTGTTATTATGGTTGACATAGAAGTTTGGACTTTAAATTATGCTCAAGTAACATGTGTTTGGGTTGCTAATACTACTGATTTTGTTTTCTTCAGTCGCATGCATCACAAATTCTTGGTTTTAAGTTTCAGTATTATCAGCGAATGGAATTAAATAGCCCTGTACCATTTGGGCTCTTTAAGCTTACAGCCTTACTAGTGAAGGAAGAGTTCATTGATCTTGATAGTATGTAAGTGGCTTGCCCAAGCTTTATTCTATAGCACAGTGATTTCTTATGGTTCTGTGATCATTGATCTCCTTAATACTAAATAGTTTGGAAGTTTCAAGAGCTACTAGTTAGAAGTTCTTTGTGTAAATTCCATCAATGTACTTTGCTAGTTGCCAAGACGAGAATTGATAATTTGAAAATAATGCATCTGTTTACTGTAACAATTCATCAAGTGTTAAGATTATAATTAATTTGCAGATAGTAATGAAGAGTGAGATTTTTTGTTGATGCTGTTTTAATCACTCTTAATTTTATTTTAAATGTTTCCATGGTTACCAGGCGACTTCAATTCACCTTCAGTATGAAGTTCGTCATGTGCAATCATGTTTGTTGTGGGATAGGATAGTGTTCCTTTTAGTGTAATGCCTCAGGGTCTTTTAGTGGTGTTCCTTTAGTGGATAAACAGCAGGAAATGTGTGCTCTTCTATTTTGAGGGGTATTTTATTGTCAATTACTCATTCCGACCTAATCATGCATCCTTCAAAACTCTATAAGATACAAGACAAGGGTCTTTATAATCTTACAATACACCAACAAGGCATTTTCATCCTAATTGTTTAGCCAACCTTTCATCAGATATTGCTTGTAGATTTGAACTTATGTGGGAAAGGGAAAAACAGTAGAAAACAGAAATTACTGCAGAATAATGGCTAAAATTAAGATAAAATTGAAGTTGGAACAAGATAATTGAGTTTAGGGTTTGTAATAAAATATTTCGATAAAAAAAATAAAAACTATAAAATAACCCTAGCAGCCTATTTATATTAGTTACCGCCCTAGATCCTTGTAGGAAAAGGATTGCTAGTCTTAGTCTCCAACTAAAACCACAGCCTCTAAGAAAATTCTTTAAAAAGTCACATGCTAATCACATGGCCCTAGATTAATTAAGTAACCCTAATATCAGAAATATAATAAAATAGACTCTAAAGAAAGCTGCTGTGTCAAGTTTCCTCAAGAATTTCTACTCCTAATAAAGGATTCTGTAATTTGAATCAACATATGTTCTCTTGGGATTCCTTCATTCTTTAGATTTTCCAGGCTGTTCCTAGGAGGGAATAGTGACAGTCGAGTGAGGTTCCTTAAGGTCTGAATTGTACCTGGCAAAACAAGATCCAAAATGTCAAATAGTAACTATTTTAGCTTATCCTAATTGATAAACCAACCTGTGCAGGATCACATTCCTTTACCTGTGTTAAAACATTTACTTAATTATTCATTCCTAATCTGCCAGAAAAAAAAGAAGAAAACCTTACTGGGATTGATCAAGCAGCTGATTTCAGCTACTCACTTTGGCAACGCACTTCAGATTTTTGCTGTGAGAAACTATTGTTGTGTTACATACATGCTACCTGTTTCTTCTTTATATAATAGTCCGAAGTTTATGCTGTGCTATGCCTTAGTTCATGTCTTTATTTTGCATTTTAGCAGTATTTTTCATTTTGTTTGATATTTTGTAATTTGCTTATTTTTCATTTTGCGCTGTTGTACCTATTGGTTATATGATTTTTCTTATCATATGTACTAATTTAATTTGCACATCATTGCAGATGTGCACATTTACTCCCTAAGGATGATGAGGCTTTTGAACATTATAACATGTTTTCTTCCAAACGATTGGATGCGGTATATTGCTAATTTTAGCATTCCTGCTTATAATAGTATTCCTCTATATCTTTTTACATTCATTTTCTTTTTTACCTTTTGTAATATATTTTCCCATCATTTTCAATTTAATGGTGTTTGTCAGCAGTTTGTAGTGCAGACTTTAGATGTTGCTTTTGCTGGTTGTTTGAAGTGTTTGTGTGCTTTGTTAATCTTAATCTTTTTATCATGCTTGATTTTATTTTCTATGCAAATTTTGCAGGCCTACAAAATTGGAAAAATAAATCTGGCTGCTACTGGAAAGGACCTCATGGATGATGAGAAGCAAGGAGATGTGACAATAGATCTTTTTGCTGCCTTAGACATGGAAACTGAGGCAGTAGCTGAACGATTCTCTGATCTTGAAAAAAATCAAACTTTGGGCTTGCTGACTGGTTTCCTTTCTGTGGATGACTGGTAGGTTTAATCTTGAGATTCTGCTTGTTAGGAAAATATTTTCTGAGTCAACCTCATGAAGGAGAACAAAATATTTTCCATGGGACTACCCATTCTGAATATGTCTAACACATCACCTTACCTATTCCACCACCACCACCACCACCACCACCACCACCTCACAACAACTACAGGCCTGCCCCTGCCAGCACTACCGCCACCTTTTTACAAACATAACAACTGCTGCAACCCACTTCTTTAGCACCTATGCCCACACCAGCACCAGCACCAGCACCACCACCGTGTTGCTATCGTACCTCACAACTACCAAAGAAAAATAATTTATTTTTCAAGAAATTGTTTTTCTTAATATAGTCAAACAATGTAAAATAGCTCTTTTTCCAAGATCCAGGAAGATGTTTTCAGCAAAACAAAGACCATAAGTATCCTGAATTGCTCAGTTAATCCCCCACTCGTGAAAAGTTCTTGCTTTGAATTGCTTGCATTGAACCGAATTGGATATCTAACGAGGAATTCTAGAAATTATAGCTCAATGAGAAAAAACAAGGTGCATGAAGCCCAAAGTTCTTCAGTGATGTTGTAAGATTACATTTGAACTTCAAATTTGATGATGCACTAAGATCTCAGGACTGTCACCTATCCCTACAAAGCAATTGTCATGAAAGCTTTTCAACAAAGAGATAAGTAAAGCTTGAAAGGTTCAAGTCACTAGCTCTGGTCCACCTGGTTTCTTTTCTTCGTACATGCCCATCAATGTCCTCCATCATTCCCTTGCTGTCATTTATCTGGCTACCATTTTCCTCTTTATCAGTTGGCAACCACTTCAAGTCATCCACAAAAATGACACCACATTGCTGAGGAACTTTTTCATGTTCATTTACCTTTGTTTTTCTCTTTGAGTGATTTCCAGAGTTGCTCCTGTTACTCTTTCTCTTTTAATTGAATCAATGTCATGTGATGATGAGATGAGTCTCCGAATGTCTATCATATTTTCGTATACATTCTGTTCTGTTAATATTTTATGGAATTATCTGTCGGCTTGTGAAGGAATGGTTGTTCTCTACTTACGATATTTCTTGGCCTCCATTTTACTAATTTAGTCTTTGTATTGTGTTTACCTAGAATATTTTTCACTGCCTTTTCTCTTGAGCGCTTGTTCTCATTTTAGACTGTACTAAACTGTTGATTTAATATGTTCTGCAGGATTGTAATGTTGACTATTTTTTGTTTTGTTTTGTTCTCTCCTTTCTGCACCATGATTCTTATTGATTGAATAATTTTTGGACCCAATTTTTAAATATTTGTGAGGTTCATATAGATATTCTTGAATATACTATGTTAGACATTTTTGCTACAGTTTACTTTAACCTACTTTGTTATTTAAAACTTAATTGTAAAAGCAAATGCCAATTAATGTGCTTTGGTTTTGTTTGCTTTAGTATTGAAAATAATTGTTTTTCATCCTTGTTTTGATCCCTTTTTTTTATTCATTGTTTAACGATCTAGGACTTTTCATATATATAATTAAGTTTAGAAGTGGATGACAAAAAGGAAGAAAACAGGAACAATATATTTTCATCCATTGTTTATATGTTTTTATTTGTTACAAAGGAAAGGTTTGAACTCTGAGACCTCGTGGGGGATGAGGGACACTAGTGGCAGTTGAGCTACAAGCTAATTGGCCCATTGCTTAAATGCTGTATCTACTGGGAGTTATGTTAGTCACTCATTTTTATTTTGGACTCTAGGGGTATGGGATGAAATTATATCGTTTGGTGTTTGTTATGTTTTTTGTCCAAAAAATATTAAAAAAGGAGCTGTATGAGTGGTTTTGGGAGTCTTTTTTTTTTTTTTTTTTTGTAAACTGTATCAATCTAGTTTCACTATTAGTAGAATGCCACAAGCTCTTCTCCCATTGCAATAACTTGCTTCAAACCCCATTAAAAAAGAAGGCTTGAATAAAAAAAAATTGCCAGCTCAAACATATGGATTCTAGTTTTTTTTTTGTACTTGCCACTGAAATGTGCTGGGAGACCCATAGTTTCATTGTACTGCATAGTTTTTCCCCAAGGTATCATGCTCATGTGGCTTCTTCTTTGTCAGGTATCATGCCCATATACTTTTCGAACGTCTCTCTCCTCTAAATCCTGTTGCACATACTCAAATATGTGGTGGCTTGTTTAGGTAAAGTCAATGTTTTGAATTTATTTTTATTGACCATGTTTATACCCAAAGTCCATGTGAATGTGCACTAAGGTCAGTATGTAAATTTTTAGAATCTAATCTAAGAATTCTCTTTCTGTGTTCTCATTATTTCTGCACCCATTGCCATGGAAAATTTATGAACTTTCATTGTTTGTTTTTGATGTGATATATATTCAGGCTCATTGAAAAGACGATCTCATCAGCATATAATATTATTCGTCAACCACATGTTCAAAATTGTGGGTCTCCAGCAGTTGCTGGTATTGATGCCATGGATGTGACAAGTTCTTCAGGCCATGTCTCTTTAATTGATCTTCCCAAAGAATTTTTTCAAATGCTTGTAACAGCTGGACCTTATCTTTACCGTGATACGTTATTGCTGCAGAAGGTGCGTGGTTTAATTTTTAATATTTGGTGAATTTTTTTCTTCTACATTGTATAGTTTTATTTTATTTTAATTTTCCTGCTTGTTTCTTATGGATAGGTTTGTAGAGTGTTAAGAGGTTACTATATGTCTGCACTTGAGCTTGTAGATAGTGGTGATGGAGCTCTAAATGGTGAATCTCTTATTCCTAGAAATCGAGTTCTTCGTTTGCACCTAAGGGAAGGTAGGTCAATGGTTGAGGAAGCCCTGGGAGCATGTTTACTTCCTTCTTTACAGTTGGTACCTGCAAATCCAGCAGCTGGGCAGGAGATCTGGGAAGTAATGAGTCTCCTTCCATATGAGGTTGGCCTGACATTATTATTGTCTTTTGCCCTCTTTTTATATTTTTTAGGTCTGAAAGATAATATGGCTAAATTACTCGCTGTTTTTCCCAGGTGCGATATCGTTTATATGGTGAATGGGAAAAAGATGATGAGCGGAATCCAATGGTTTTGGCTGCAAGGCAAACAGCCAAGGTACCATTTGTATATCTTAATTTACTGTTGCAAGCTTGGTGCTTTAAGTGAATCATACCCTATTCATTTATACTTAATGGTGTTTGTTTTATATACTACTCTGTTATCATGCAGTTGGATACTAGAAGGATATTAAAAAGGCTTGCAAAGGAAAATTTGAAGCAGCTGGGTAGGATGGTTGCAAAATTAGCACATGCTAACCCGATGACTGTCCTTCGAACTATTGTTCATCAGGTGCTGTTTTTATAGGAAATGATGCATCTGTTGTCACTGATATGTATTTGGTAAATCAAATCTAAGGGAAAGTTATTTGCTGGAACTTTGGCATGCAGATTGAGGCATACAGGGATATGATCGCTCCTGTTGTGGATGCTTTCAAGTATTTGACACAGGTTTGAATTTTCTCTTGATTTCTAATGATCTTCTTCTCCTTGAGCATTTGAAATCTAATGTCATTCTTAGCCATAAAAGCTTCTTGTGTTATACTTAAGGATCTGTCTTCTTTTACACTTCCATAAACACTGTAATTTGACAGTTACATACAATTTCTGCTGCAAAATATCAAATTTATGCTGTAATGATATGATCTGTTTTAGTTATTGACATAACCAATCTAATGTTCAAATCCTGTCATTGATTAAGTAAATCTGAACAATAAATCATTGAAATCATCTGTCACTAGTTTAGCCTGCCTTCCTAGCTGCAGTTTGTGTGGGATGAATGTAACTGTACTTGTGGCATTTTGAAGTTGAGAAAATCTTTTGGTTGTCAGTTATCAGCTTGCATGCATCTCTTTATCATTGTTATTTTTTTAGATATAATGCTTGCACTCTTCTTCTGAATCTCTCACTAGCTGAATAAGATATATGCTTAAGTGGACATATAATCTCTTTGTAATTACTCCCAATCTGATTGTGATTTTTTTAGGAAAGTGTAAATGCCACTTTTATGTCATCAATCATTAGAGAATGAAAAATAAGAATATTACATACGTTACTATGGTTATCCTTATTGATAATATCTACAGATTTAAGAGGCTGGGAAGGTAGAATGCCTGATTAAATAGCATTTATTCAGGTGAAACTCAATGCTCTATTGAGTGCTTTGAAGTTTCGGACTCTAATAAAAGGGGGTAGTGATATGATCTGCAAGCTAGAATGGAGGAGCTTACAGCCATGCATATTGGTTATTTCCACTGAATTTGCTAGAAAGATGGTTTTTGGTGAAATGAGGAGGATAGATAATAGATGCTAACCTTCTATACTTTTTTTTTGTCCTTTGGGTCTATTATAAGCTTCTAATGTCTTAGACCCTAGTCTAAGTTTCTTGCTTATTCGTGCAGCGAACTTCATTTCTTGTTTTCTACTCTATCATTTGATGTGACAATGGGTGTATCATTTGGTGCGTACCTGAAACTTTGGAAGATAATTTGATTAAAAGCTTGGATTGCTCTTTCAAGTACTGAGGGTGCATCATGTTTGGAAATGGTTCCTAACAATTTTTTTTTGCAAGTGTAAAATGCATAAATGTGTTGAAGTTTTAACATCTATTGTTTGACCATTATTTGCTTGGACATTAGTTAATAAATGGGAGTGCAGGATTGTGATGGATCATAAAATCTTCAATGATGCCCAAGCTGATAGTAAATAGAAACAACACTGACAAAGCATTAAAATAAATAGTTGCTAATTACTGTTCTGCATGGGAAACCATTCTGTCCAAACAAGAAAGGTCTTTGTGGAACTGTACCACCTACAATGTTTAATTTCATGGTTTTAGTTGTTTTGGCCTATTATCAATATGATTATCATTTCATCTTCCTAAAAATAAAGCATTCTCCCTCTGTAATCAATATTGATGTTTCTAGATTTCCTTTCCCCAATTTCCCACTGCAAATTATGTCTCTATTTTTTTTTTTAAAACTGCCCATGTTAAAGACCTTTGTTTCCTTTTGTCATGTAATTCAGGATGGGAATTTCATTGTTTCATCTAAAAGCTATATCAGCGTATTTTCCAAGGCAATTTGAAATTGAAGTTTTTTACTTTCTTTCAGTAGATAGGATATAAATGTAGCTGATTGAATTTGTGCTCTTAAAACTGACCGGTAGCTTCCTCTATTTCAATGCTAAATTGGAAGTTTAAGGTTGGTCATTCTGTAATTGACTAAAATGGCATGATTTACGATGCCAACAAAGTAATTAAAAAAAAAGAAGAAATAGGTATTGATGAAAGAAAAGGAGGTACATGGTATATTCAAACAAAAAGAGGTTTTAGAAGTTGATTAATTTTGTTTTAAAAACAATGGTAATGATATTCTGTTTCAAGGGGAAAATGAAGTATTGCTTCCTGCAGATGAGACAGAGATAGAGCAGACTTTTAGATAGGAGGGAAAGAGATTGCAGATATTTTTTTCCCCTTCAATCACATAGAAAATTGTGGACTTAAATTGCTTGATGAAAATTACATAATTAGCCTTAATTAAATTCCTTACAAAATATGATACTGAGGGTATTTTTATGTCTAACAAATGTGGGCATCCTGTTGACCTACCCAAACTAAAATCAACTATGGATGTATCTGGATTTGGTATCTAAGGGGCTGCCACCCAACTTGTACATCCACAACTTGACACAGGCAAAAAATTATTCCTGGAAATTAATCTGAACAGCAAGCACACCAACAAATATTCCAGTCCTAATCCTGTTGAGCCTTCCAACATGAATTGTGAAATTTATGGACAATTTGTGTATACTATTATGTAGTAATGCTTGTTGACGCTCATTTCAATGCATCTCTGTTTCTCTTCAGCTTGAGTATGATATCTTGGAATATGTTGTAATTGAGCGGTTAGCACAAGGTGGTCGTGATAAGCTGAAGGATGATGGCCTTAATTTGTCAGACTGGCTTCAATCACTGGCTTCATTCTGGGGTCACCTGTACGTATATCCTCTACCAAAACACTAGTTGTTGTCTTTATTGTATTTTTGTACCTGTAGAATGTATATGGCCCACCCATCTGTATCAAAACCAGTGTAGCATGTTAACAAATATGGCTGCTTAGCAGATGAGGATTCATTGTTCGTGGTTTTTAATCTATTATAAAGGTTGCTTGTTGTGATTTGATGTGAACAATCACAAGTATGAGTTTGGTGTCTTCCCTTTTTGATTTCTGATTTTCATATTTGCTTGTCCACCAACTTTAATATATTTTGCATGAGTTGTATTGGAGTCACTCTGTTAAACCTTTCTACTGAGAATTTTAGGTGTATCTTGGGATGCTTTACATCATTTTCTGGGTTGAAGATTTGACTCAGCAAAGTCTGGATAATGGGAGCTTAGACTGTTGTGGATATTGCTGGTTTTCTAAGTCTTTAATTTATGAGTCTAGCTCACTTCCAACATGCTTTGCAGTGAATAGGCATTAATTGGAAAACTCTATGGGATTTAGAGATGGAAACAATGTAACGTTGTCTGAATTGGAAATGACATCTGAATAAGAGAGTTAGTTAGAAGATAAAAGAACTTTAGAAAAAAAGAAAAGGAAAATTGTAGAGAGTTAGCCCGGATTACATTATTCAAACATGAAAATAATGTTATTTACTTGACCTCCTTTCAAGTCGACATACTTGAGATTGGAGGTCAAAAAGGTCCTTCTTACCATGATCATTGAGATTCATGAGTGTGACTTTGTTGGATGGTGGTTTTTCTATGAATCAACGGTGGAAATTTACCATGAAACCAGGCTTGTTCTAAGGGGGTTGGTTGCTTGGTTTATCGGGATTGCATTGTTCAAACTTTTCGTCGGTTCTATTTCTTCTTTGCCTCTTCAAGATAAATATTCAGATAAGATTAATAAACAAAACCTATTCAAAGAAGGGCCATTTCTGACTCAGAGGTGGATTTTTCAGTGAAACTTGCCACTGGGCTTTCTCATGCAACTTGGAATATTGGTTTTAATAATTAAGACATTATTGGAAAATGGTATTGAGCATATGTTAAACCCTGAAGCAAGAAAAATGGATGGCGGATATAAAATTCATTGTTGAAAGGTTCTTGATGTTGAAACTCTCTAAGTTGCAGATGAGATTGATTGTGGAATGTATGAAGATTTTCCTGCATGGTTACGCTATTTGGCAGGTTTTCCTCAGCCAACATTTAAATGACTGAGAATTGGTGTTTAATTTACCGTCCTCCTTAAGAGCTTAGGTTTAAGTATGGTCTGAGATTTAAAGGCAGTTTTGTTCTGGATATTTCAGATTCTTTTCAGACTTGGTCTTTCTCTTTGATGCTTCTTTGAATGAGTGTTTCCAATAATTTTTTACATGAATGTGGAAGAAATGTACACTTGGTCAGAACTGATGTTCACTACATCATTCTACCAATGTGAGTCCTCCAGAAGTGTATTGTTTTGCTGTGAGATATGTGTTCTGAATAAGGGAGAGAACACTCCATTTTGATTTTGGCTGCATTAGCTTGTATAGGTGATGATATTTGTGCTCTTCAGGGTACCACAGTTTCTTCATGATTTTTGATAGCATGCATAGCTAATCTGAACCCCATATGTAGCCTGGAACCTTTTAAAGGAAAATCAAATTCTGTGGAGGCAACACTTGGAAATTTGTCAGGGCTCTCAAGGTTGCCTGACTATTCAGTAATACATTGAATGGGGTTCACGGGAGTACACAAAAATTCTCTTTTCTTTTTGTTGATTATAGTGCAAGTGCATAGATTGCTGGAGATCTTCAACATGCAAAATACTTTTAAATTCTTGAGAAAGAATGTCTCATATGAACATGTCATGTTCAAAAATATTTGTTCTGGAAATTTTTGAGGTTGCACGATTGTCTTGATTCCCTTTTCTTTTGTGAAGTTCTGGGAATTATGATATGTAGTTTAGTGCTTTCTTTCTCATTTTAATTTCTTTTGTGTTGTCTTTGCACAATGATCCAACTAGGTTGGTGGGGAATACTCTCTGGGGTTTACTGGCATGGCTAATAGTTCAGTTGCAACTTGGAGATTGATGCCTATTCTAATTCTGTGCTTTGTGTATTCACGGGATAATTGTCAAGGACCATTTTCATAAAGTTGGAGTTTCACATACCTAATATGCCCCTCACTATTGTTTAATATTGGATTGAACTGATTTCAGAGAGGGGGATGGGAGTGGGAAGGCAATGCTGCTTTGGCTGTTTTATGGTAGACTTGTAGTCTAGGTTTCAACTCTGGCAAATGGAAAATTTTCTTATTTCCTGAGAGCTGCTAGAAAGGATGTGGTGAATGCTAATGAAGTGTCATTGCTACCTTTATACATCTTAGCCATAGGAGCATGGAGTTTGCAGAGAAAAAATGAAACCTCTTGAACACTGAGGACAGCTAATCTGTTTATGGTCAGACTTGTCAATTGCTTTTAGGTGCTTCTCTAATGATTGCTGGTTCAGGTCACTGACTTGGATCCTTATCCTCTTGAATCATTTTTTCCGTGCCAAATCAATGGACTTTTTGAGGGATTTAAGTATTTCTCTTCATTATTTCATCATTGTCCTTTACCCCCCACTTTTGATGGTTTGTCTCTTTATCCTGTTTGAGCATTATATTGACAAAGCTCTTCTTCTCGATGTTATTGCTGCCTTTATATGGATAATCTTATAAGCACAAAATTATTCAGGGCTACTGAAAATTTTCATTCCCATGTACTCATGGGCAATATCATTCATTCCTATTGCATGCGACCCTTCTTATCCATTCATAGACATAAAATACCCAGACACAGACATCTAAATCAACATGTTCCAAATTTGTGTGTATAGAATGTACTCAATTCATTGTTCAATGTACACTTATCAAGTGTATTTCTGTCCCTAGAATTCTGTTTTAATTGCCAAGCCCTCATCCAAGGTGTGTATTCCCTTCATTCTTCACTCTTTCTTTTTATTCTTGCATATATCCTATGCAATCCAGAAGTCCCAATTCTCTCACCGAGTAGCATTTCATGAGTTTGGATAAGGTCTGGTTGAAGTAACTAGTGTGGCCTTTGGGTTTGATAAGTCATAAAGCTGATGAATGAAGAAGTGCTGGAAGGTGGATGTGATATCAATGGATATACCTAAGATGCTTTTGCTGTCCTGAAGACTGGTTTAATGATGTCATTAATATCTATGGCTGATGCCTGGTTTTGTTCCAATACCTTACGAACAGAAATTTCACTACAGTCTGAAAGTAGGCAAGCTTGTTTGGGGGTTAGATGTAGCAGATAGAGGAGCTGGGGGAGGTAGGAGGCCTATGATTTGGTTAACTATGAGATTAATCTGTAAGATTATGAGGTGAAGTCCCTTGAGATTTTGGTGACAGAATCAGAGAGTTTGAACCAGAGAACTAATGATGAGGTCTGCAGGATAAATAAGGATTTTCTATAAACTTATGTATATGTGTGTGGATCAATAGGAGGTCTGATTTCGGCCATGTTGATTTGTTAATCTATTTTTTAGTCTAAGGTTGTATCATATTTAGTGGAGGAGATGCATTTATTCACAGTAGATGTTTCCTTAATTAACCTGTGGTGGTTCCATTGCTGTTTCGCTCTTCATTACTGTTTGCCTAGGCTTCCTCAGCATGCTGTTCTATTATAATGAAATATTACTCGAGCATGAAAGTTAATTGGTGGGTTTGGTCTTTACTAGATTGTCATGAGAACCAATTACAGGAATCCTGTTGATCTATAATGCTCTTATCAGTTAGGTGTGTATCACATGTTAGTGTCTGAATGTTGTGACAGAACAGTGACCTGGGTGATAATGGTTTTGTTTATTATACTCCTGCATGCTGAATGAGCCATGTCTTTGTGCTTCAAAACACCAAGTGCAACTGTGTAAGAAAATATTGAGGAGTAATGAACATAAAGATATTGAGTCATGTCTGAACATCTGTACAGCCTCCATGTTTGCATGTAGTGCTTGTTGTATGTGTATAGAAGTGTGCACCATTAGATGCATGAGCTTGCATGTGTGTCCAGCTATGACATTGAATAATATATTTTCTTGCCAGGTGCTCTTCTTATCCTGTGTTTGGGTAAATAAGAGTTTGACTCTTAGTGTTTCAGATTGCTCTAGAGTGGCTCCTTGTTAAAATTTCAACAGATACCTTCTGAAGTGGTGACTGTTGATTTCCCTTTTTAGTAGCTTTTGAATTTATTTGAACTGCTATGATAACGCACTAAGTTTGAAAATAGTTTCATTAAGAAATTAGAGACCAATTCCACCTGAATATGGCCCACAACCTCACCTATGTTTAATGAAAATCATCAAAGCCTTTCATAATTTATAAGATGATTGCCTTTGCTTGTTTCCTTATTCACTCTTTTTCTTCACTTAAAATGCAGTAAGTTTAATTGGTGGAATTATTTTAGTTTGGGTTTTCTCTTGTTGAGATCACTTATATGGCTGCTTGTGTCTGCTCAATATGGTCTCTTATTTATTAACTGCTACGTGTTTAAGAGATGCTTAATTTGTTGTATGATGCATAATTTCTGTACTTGTTCATAATATGTTATGAAGTTCTGGTGTTTTCGTAGTCATTTGATGAAACGCCCATCATTTCCTCCCTTGAGATCTAGTGATGATGGAATTATTTTTTCTTTGTAGTTATATAAATTATATTTTGATGAACTTCAAACTTTATGTAAAGAACTACCACTTTTTTTATTTTTGATGACTTGAAATTGAATGAAGAGAGTTTTGTTTATCCCAGGTGTAAGAAGTACCCATCTATGGAATTGAGAGGCCTTTTCCAGTATTTAGTGAACCAGTTGAAAAAGGGCCAGGGGATTGAGCTTGTTCTTCTGCAGGTATCATTCAGATCTAGAAGTTTTGGACTTTATTAATTATTAACATAAACTAAAGCATGTGGGGAAAGCATTGTAGCTTTCATCACAAAACATTGTGGATTGCTAGTGTCTCCTCTTTTTTTTTGTTGCTGCTTGAACACATGATTTTTTTTCCTTTTCCATTTCCTTTTCCTTTTTTTTTGTTTTTTTATGATTTTTTTCAAAATTATTTGTCAAATTTTGTTCTTTTTATTTTGTCTTTTTATGAGGTTAGCGTGGTTTGCGAGTTTGTCAAGGTAACTCCGGTTGCCCCAGTTGCCCTAGTTTATGGGTTTGGTGGTTTTTTTTTTCTTTTTTTAATTGAACTTGGCTTTTTTATAGTCTATTTTTTTTCTCATATACTAAAAAAAATAGTTTTTGAGAAAAATCAAGTTATGAAACTTTATAAAGTAACACAAATTAACATAAACTAAAGCATGTGGGGAAAGCACCGTAGCTTTCCTCACAAACACTGTGCATTGCTACAACGTCCCCCCATATTTTTTTTTTGTTGCTTGAACACGGTTTTTTTTTCCCTTTTCCTTTCCTTTTTGTTTTTCTTTTTGTTATGATTTGTTCAAAATTGTTTTTGTCAAATGTTATTCTTTTTTATTTTGTCTTAATATGAGATTAACATGGTTTACGGGTTTGCCAAGGTGACCCAGGTTGCTCTTGTTTACGAGTTTGGTGGGTTGTCTTTTTTTTAATTGAACTTGATTTTTTTTATAGTCTATTTTTTTCTCATATAGTTAAAATTTTGTTTTTGAGAAAAATCATTTTATTAAACTTTTTAAAGTTACAAAAATTAAAGGGTGTGAGAAAACTACTGTTCACCCACACACATTGCACTGTGAATGACTAGTAATCCACAATGTTTTGCTTTTTTTTTTTTGCTTTCCTTTTTTTTTTAATTTTTGTTATGATTTTTTTTGAAACTTGTTTTTGTCGATTTTTACCTTTTTATAAGGTTAGCATGATTTGCGGGTTTGCCAGGGTAACTTGGGTTGCCCTGGTTTACGAGTTTGGTGGGGTGTCTTTTTTTTTTTAATTGAACTTGATTTTTTTATTGTCTATTTTTTCTCATATGGTTAAAAAAAGAAAAATAGTTTTAGAGAAAAGGCATGTTATTTATAAAGTCCATGGATCTATTTACAGGTTTGGCTGGTTGACTTGATTCGTGGGTCTGACAAGTTTAACTTTTTTTAACTAGTTTTTTTTTTTCATCCTTGGATATTGGGTTAATTAGGAATTCAGTTTCATCCTTTTATGAAGTCATCGCAATCTAAAAAAAAATCTCGGTATAGAGTTAGTGTTTGATTTCGTAATCGTCTATTTTTGTTATCATATAGTTAAATAAAAAAATAGTTTTGAAAAAAAAAATAATAATCTCAGTAGAGTCCATAGTCCAGTTCACAGGTTTGATGTACTAGCCTGACTTACTTGATTCACAAGTTTAACAAATTTACCCACCAATAGGATATGTTTTTTTTTGGTCTTTTAATTGTTTTTAATTTTTTTCAATTTCATCATTTAATATTAGATTGGTTGAGAAATAGACTGCATTATGGAGTTGGGAAATAGACTGCATTATGGATTTTGATTGCTTTCTATTGGGAGAATTGTCTCAAATAAGTGTATTTTTAGGTTGATGCTCAATTTTGTGAGTATCTATTTTTATCATATAATTAAATAAAAAAAGTTTATAAAAAAATGTTATTAAACCGAATAAAGTCCATGACTCGGGTCGCAGGGGGACCGAGGTTGATCCAATCTGTCGTGGGCTTAATATTTTTTGTTAAAATATCATCTTGAAGTTTTTTTTAAAGCTAAGTCATGTTTTTATCGATCATCAAGGTTGCATTTGGACCTATAAAACCAATCGATTTAAGTCGATCTTGCTCCCATACGGTTTAATTAAAAACTTGAGTTGGGTAAAGAGCTAAGTCAGGAGGTTTGAAAATTAACCCACTTATGCAGGTTTAATAACACATTTAATTAAAAACTTAATATTTTTTTTTTACATTAAAAAAAGAAATTGGTCCGACCCGCGGTGGAGTACGGGTCAATATACTAGTAACTTCTATCTAGACAATCGAGTTGTCTGTTAACAGTGGAGCTTGTGATTTTGTCAGGAGCTTGTTCAACAAATGGCAAATGTTCAATACACAGAAAACTTAACAGAGGAACAGTTGGATGCCATGGCAGGGAGTGAGACACTTCGGTATCAAGCTACTTCTTTTGGAGTAACACGGAATAACAAGGTCTCAATGCTCCCTTTATGTGTTCCAAGCAATTTTAGCCAGTTATGTTTCAAGTAGTTGATTATTTCAATGGAGGCACATATCTGAGTATATTAATGGTTTAGTTTCTTCCTGAATTTGGATTCCATGGGGGGGGTTGGGGGGGGATCATGAATCATGTGTTTTTTGTTTTCACTTAGATATATTTTAATGAAGGGTACATCTACTCTCTCTTATATCATCTGGAAATATTTAAATTTTAGTCAAGCAGAAGTGAAGTTGATTCTTGTAATGAGTGCCTCTAGTTTGAGATTGATGTAAACTTCATCTATTTACTTTTGTATCATCTGGGAACATTTATGTTTTTGACAAACAAAAGTGAATGATGTTGATCGTTGTGGTCAATCCCTCTAGTTTGGGATTGAGGCTACTGGATTTTATTCTAATATTACAACACCCAAGGTTATGTGATGTGAAAATACTCTGATATTGGGCTATCTCTCCGCATGAGTCCTAGACCATTTAAGTAAGACAAATGAAAAAAAAGAAAAGGAAAGGAGGCTAAAAGCATTTCCTGTGACCTGGTGATTTATTTAACCCAGTTGCGGCAAGCCCAGCCCAACATGTGAAACTTACTTTTTTAAGGTTTACCATATTGCTTTTGGAAATACAAGATCTTTTTGGAAATGATGTATGATTTTTTTATCTTTTTCCTGCGGACTCTATTTGTTGTTGCTCAAAATACAGATTCTTCAGTCACCTAAACTTGCTCCTAGAGCAACTATATGCTATCAGATTAAGCTAGGTATCCTAGGGTTCCCTCATGGGCCTGTGCTCTCTCTCTATATTCCTGTTGATAGTGTACCATGCTTATGATTTGGTTTACATTTCCTACCATTGCTGAACTTGAGCATTTATCTGCAAGTTACTTGAACATGAAATTGTTAATACAAAGGATGGAAGTCTTGACTGTGATCTGAGATTTTGCTTTTACACCTCAGCCATTCCCTGAGTTAATTACAACATGTCGTGCTGACTAACAAGCTAGGTTCTAATTTATTCTCTCTGCAGGCGTTGTTCAAATCTACTAACAGGCTTCGAGACTCCTTGCTTCCTAAGGATGAACCAAAGCTAGCGATCCCCCTTTTGTTACTTATTGCTCAACATCGATCTGTGTAAGGAGTACAACTTTATTTGTATAATTGCTTAATTTAATAGATATTCTTCCCAAAAATATTTTCTGAAAAGGAAGCATGGAAGTATCTGTAAGTTGTTATGGATGTTTTGGTTTTTTGATTTTGCCTACATTGACATTTACCCTTTTGCTTTCTTTGATCTATTAAAAAAAAAAAATATATTTTGCCTTTCATTTCAGCATGGATGATTTTGAATTTAGCCTCTTTATATGAAAATCTGTTTCCATCAAGTGCAACATGTCTCTGAATATTCTTGTGTGCACGTCTGAAATGGTTGTACATCTCTGATTGTTTCTTTGTATATATTCATCAATGTTTATACAATTTGGTCCTTTTTCTAATTTAATTCTCTCTGACTGTTTTAATTCTTGAGTAATTTTGCTATTTATATTTGTAGTCCTCTTTGGGTGTCTGTCTTAGCTTTTGACATGTTCTTTGTGAGGTTGTCCTCACAGCTATGCTGTTGTTTTCTGATTTGAGAACTATTGTAAAGTCATGTTTAATAACAGTCATGTTTCCCCCATGAAATAGACTATGTCATCGACAATGTAAAGAAGAGCCACACAACAGTTTTGGATTTGAGTCCAGGATCTTTAATTTGAAATTTCGTTTCCTGTTTTCCACTTGTTCTCCAATGTCCTATACACTAAACTCCTTGACTTGATGCCAGGATCCTTGAAATTTCTGATTACTGTTTTTTTTTTCCTTCCACCTCTAAGGTCACAAACAATTCTTATCTATTCTGTACTTCCAATATTTTTATGCTGATATTGGTTGAATACCTTAGTAATTTGTCATGGGATGTACCTGGTGCTGGTTGGACTGCTGACTGTTCATATTTTTTTCCTCCAGGGTTGTCATAAATGCAGATGCTCCTTACATTAAAATGGTCAGTGAGCAGTTTGATAGGTGTCATGGAACTCTTCTTCAATATGTGGAATTCCTCTGTGGTGCTGTGACACCACCCTCTGCATATGCTCAGTTAATTCCCTCTCTTGATGATCTTGTCCACCTGTATCATCTTGATCCTGAGGTCTGTCCTCCCCCTTCTGTGTGTTTGTGTGTATTGCTTGAGCTCCTAAATTTGCTGTATTGTGTTGATCAATTTCTCCTACTATGTCTGCTTTATCATTTCTACATTACCTTGAAAGAGTTGTTCGCTGTGCATTTTTAATTTAGTTTTTATGAAACCTTGTGCTTGAACATAACTTTAAATCTGTCATTTTTCTCTGCATTTTAGGTTGCATTTTTAATATACCGCCCAGTCATGAGACTCTTCAAGTGTGAGGGTAGTTTAGAGGTTTTCTGGCCCTTAGACAGCAATGAAACAGTAGCTACTACAAGTGCAAACCTGGAGCCTGAAGCTAGAGAATATTCTGGCAGAGTGATTCTGGATCTTGGCTCTCTCCATAAGCCTGTAATGTAATAATCTAGTCTTTTAATTTTTTTGCCTTGGTAGATTTCTTGGCATGTGATTCTTGTTCTTATTCGATAATGAGTGATTTTACAAAGAAAGTTGCTTTTATTGTAAAGAAGTGATCATATATCAATCTTATGCAGGTGGTCAGATCTTCTTGAGACTGTGAAAACCATGTTGCCTTCAAAAGCCTGGAATAGTCTCTCACCTGATCTCTATGCCACTTTCTGGGGACTCACACTTTATGATCTATATGTCCCTAGAAACCGTTACGAGTCTGAAATTGCCAAGCAGCAAGCTGCTCTTAAAGCTCTGGAAGAACTTTCTGATAATTCTTGTTCAGCAATTACTAAAAGGAAGAAAGAGAAGGAAAGGATTCAAGAATCTCTCGATCGTTTGACTAGTGAGCTCCATAAACATGAAGAAAATGTTTCTTCTGTTCGTAGACGACTATCTCGTGAAAAGGACAAATGGCTGACTTCTTGTCCTGATACTTTAAAAATCAACATGGAGTTCCTTCAGCGCTGTATTTTTCCCCGTTGTACTTTCAGCATGCCAGATGCTGTATATTGTGCCATGTTTGTACATACTCTTCATTCACTTGGCACACCATTTTTCAACACTGTAAACCACATCGATGTTCTGATATGTAAAACATTACAACCTATGATATGCTGCTGTACTGAATATGAAGCAGGTAGACTTGGGAGGTTTTTGTATGAAACACTCAAGATTGCTTACTACTGGAAGGTATTGACATTTTCATTGTCACTTTTTGTTATTCAGATTTATTTTTCCTTTCATTATTTTGAGTTTTTTTTCATGAAGTTATAAAAAAAAGAGATTTTTTCACTGAAGTAAATCATATATGTGCTTACACAAGTGCGTGTTTGTTTGAATTTAGCACTTGTATTTAATTGAATTAAGCATTTATTTGTTTTTCCTTTTCCCAGCCCTCTTAACCTAATGCTCTCCTTTTTTCTATTGCAATTTTTTGCTGCCAGAGTGATGAAACTATATATGAACGTGAGTGTGGAAATATGCCTGGATTTGCTGTGTATTATAGATTCCCAAACAGCCAACGGGTTACATATGGTCAGTTCATTAAGGTTAGTTCTTGAGATTGAAGTTGTATATTTTTTTCTAAGTAGTTGTCATTTTCATAAATTGAAATCTCTTTCTGAATAGTTTCTTCATGATCAGGATGACTTTGCATGAGGTGTTGGTTCTTTATCTGTTTGTATTTTTATTTTATCCATCTATTGTTCTACATTCAATTCTATTCATCTACATAATGCGTCTTTCCAATTAGAGAAGAAATGATAACTGTTATTCAGCCTTTTATGTGCTTCTTATACTGTGCATATTGGTCCTACTTTTCTTAACTTCATAACTGGACGTCGACTTATGTTTATACAAGGATCCCCATATTGAAACTAGTTATGCTTGGGAAATCCTGAAGTCATCTTTGAGTATGCACTAGTACTAACCTGTGGTATTAGTTAAAAATCTAGAAGGTTTTAAGTGCATAAGGTCTTGTAAACGTTATTGATTCTTGTTGCAAATCCAAAGCAGAACGAGTTCAAGCTATAAGTAGTCTCCTGGAAAGCTCACCGTAGAAATTATATTATCTCCATTGATATATTACATTGAAGATCATTCTCTTTTATTTACCTGACCCTGTGCTGCATCTTACTTTTTTTATTTTGCTGGCTTTGTCTTACATTCTTGCATTTCTTGTTTATTTTTTTCTTTTATTTTCATTTTCCTTTGTCCGAGTTCAAGTGTTTTAGTCAGTGTATTCATAATTTTTTAAGGCACAGAGATTTGAGATTTATGCAATCACCCGTTGAAACCATATAATGTGTTTACTTTTATGCCATAATTGAGATTTTGTCAGTGCCAATTGTTAACTCATTTTACCTGCTCTTTTGGTGATAGGTACACTGGAAATGGAGTCAGAGAATGTCTCGGCTATTGATTCAGTGTCTGGAATCATCTGAGTACATGGAAATTCGAAATGCTCTTATTTTGTTGACAAAAATTTCTGGTGTTTTTCCAGTTACTAAAAGGAGTGGTATTAACCTTGAAAAACGAGTAAGAGATGTCAAGAAAGGTGACCTTTATTTATCTCAAGTTACTTTTTTCAGTACCATAACTTTAGTTTTCTTTCCCTCAAATTCTGTGCAGGTAACTAGAATCAAAAGTGATGAAAGGGAGGATCTCAAGGTTTTGGCTACAGGTGTTGCTGCAGCTTTGGCTGCTAGAAAGGTTGGTGGGATTCACAAGTGAATTTAGCTGCTCCTGTTACATGTATTTAAAAAATTTATTGTCATTTGCAGCCTTCATGGGTTACAGATGAAGAATTTGGCATGGGATATCTTGACATAAAGCCTCCATCTGTTGCATCAAAGTCTTTATCTGGAAATGTAGCAGCAGCACAAAACAGTTCTGCCCTTAATGTTTCTCAAGGTGAACCTGCTGATGGAAGAGCATTTGTAACTGGAAGCCAACATGGAGATCCTGGGAATTCAAACAGAGATCCGATATCCAGAGCAAAACATGCTGATGGGAGGTCAGATAGAACAGAAAATGTCTCACATTTGAAATCTGATCTAGGACATCAGAAATCAAAAAGTGGTTCATCAACCAATGGGTCAAATGCTCAGTCAGCTGTTTCCTCAGCTGCTGTTCCTATAGGTGCATCAAGATCAGCAGAAAATCAGAAGGGGATGGATGACTCCACAAATAGAACATTGGAGGATAGCACTGTCAGAGTTGCTGCAAAGAACTTGGTGGAGTCTGAGGTATTGTCTAGATGGTGCACATGGACAGTTTTATCTAATGTCTATGCAGGCAATTTTAAACATTCATTATTTCTCATCTACTTATTAAATAGTGGTAGGGGGAATCATTCTTTTTAATTATTGTATTGAGGGAAAGAAAAAAGAAACGATACCTTTTTCTGTTTTGTTGGTTGAAATAGACATGAGGTAGTGATTTTGAAATTTGGGATCCATAAGATATGTATTATTTCTTAACATCCTTGAAAGGATTTAGTATAGTCTACCTTCAGTTGATTTGTTTTCCTCTTTATTGGCAGTTGAAAGTTTCCACAAAGCGGCCAGTGTCTAAAACACCAAAGCAAGATGTTGTGAAAGATGACAATAAATCTGGAAAAGGTGTTGGCCGAACTCTATCCTCATCCACAAGTGATAAAGACATCCAGGTTCATTTATCAGAGGGAAGACAAGGGGGTGCTTCTAATGTTTCTTCTACACTCACATCGAATGGTAATGCTCTTTCAGTGTCTGAAAAAGTCTCTACTATGTTTACAAGAACTTCTGATTCTTATGGTGTAGAATCAAAGCCAGATAGTGGAGGTAACAAACCTATGCTAAAAGATGAAGCAACTGAAGTTGCTGATGTGCAGAAGCCACCTTCTCGACTTGTTCATTCTCCTAGGCATGATAACTCTGTTGCTGCTTCAAAGTCTAGTGATAAATTGCAAAAGAGAGCAAGTCCTGCTGAAGAACCTGACAGATTAAGTAAACGGCAAAAAGGGGATGTCGAATTGAGAGATTTAGAGGGTGAAGTTAAATTCTCTGAAAGAGAGAGGTCCACCGATACTCGATCTGCGGATCTTGATAAAGTGGGAAATGATGAACAGAATCTATATAGGAGCGTAGATAAACCTTTGGATAGGTCAAAAGATAAAGGTAATGATAGATATGACAGGGACCATAGGGAAAGATCAGAGCGTCCTGATAAATCCCGTGGAGATGATAGTTTAGCTGACAGATCGAGAGATAAATCAATGGAAAGGTATGGAAGAGAGCTTTCGGTTGAGAGAGGGCAGGATAGAGTCGCTGATAGGAGTTTTGACAGACTAGCTGACAAAGCCAAAGATGACAGAAGCAAATTACGTTACAATGATACCTCTGCAGAAAAATCTCAGGTTGATGATCGTTTTCATGGGCAAAACTTGCCTCCGCCACCACCTTTACCTCCTCATATGGTTCCCCAATCAGTTACTTCTGGTAGAAGAGATGAAGATGCTGACAGAAGGTTTGGAACTACCAGACATGTTCAGAGGCTTTCTCCTAGGCATGATGAGAAAGAACGAAGACGATCAGAAGAAAATTCCTTGGTTCCACAGGATGATGCAAAACGTAGAAAAGAGGATGATGTTCGTGAGAGAAAGCGAGAAGAGCGAGAGGGGCTGTCAATCAAGGTATGCATTAGCTGCTTGCTTGTTGAATCCATTTTGATTTTTAATGAACTTGTCATTCTAAACTTAACGAGGGACTGGTAACACACACATGTATGTAGCATGTATGCCAGATTGCACTGAACATGAAACTGTTGAATCCAGTTTATCATATCTAGGCATTGTAACTTCATTTAACAGAGGACAAGAAATACTTGTATATCTGACATTTGTGCTTTTGTTTTCATAAGTTCTTAGTGTTGCTTGCTCCCTTCAGCTTAAATTGAATTATAATAAATGCAGTGATTAACATCCTTTGTGATGGTAGCTTCATTTTATTTGCCACCCTCATAATTTATTTGCTTCAGTCAGATGCTATTGATCCTCCCATGTTTTGGCATACTGAGTAATGGACTATCCATGCTTGAGGTTATATGGACGCAAGCATGAATGTGTAAAAGTGAACTGTTTTACACGTCACAGTTTCACTTGTACTTCATGTTTGTTTTTGTTTACTCTCATTGGAGCTTTGTTGATGTATGATATTTCTTGCGGTCTAGATAAGGTTTCTGATGTTGGACTCAGTATTTGGCATTTGGCTCTCACTGGAGCCGATTGCCTTCAGTTGTCTGTATGCTGAATGATTTCTGATGTCCTGGACATTTGGCACTTTTTGCAAAGAGGTAACACTGCGTAGCACATTCTATGTTGTTTGCATAGACGCCATATAAATTACAGGTGCACCTGATCTCTTCTTGGCATGGATCATGTTTTGTACTTTGGTGCTTGTTGGTTTGAGTTGGAACAAAAACCTACTTAAACAAGCTAGAGTTTCGCCCCCCAGGAATTTATACAATCCTACTTCTGCTTCATTCATGACAACATGAATTTGTGGGTCTGAGTGTGAAATGATTAACATTGTAAGTAGTGAACTGCAACTGTCAATTTTGATGTAATACCATATAAAAATGAAATAATTTTAAAAAACAAGGCTCGAATATCATCCGAACTACATAAAAAAAGAAGAGATGATGGCCCGTTTTTATTTTTTAAGAACTGGGTGCTGTTATTCTCATTGGTCTGTGTTTAGAAGAAATTTTTTTGCTTATATCTCTGAGTTGCTATTTGTAGGTGGAAGAGAGGGAAAGAGAGAGGGAGAGGGAGAGGGAGAGAGAGAAAACCAACCTTCCGAAGGAGGAAATGGACTCCAGTGCAACTGCTAAGAGACGAAAACTTAAAAGAGATCATCTGCCGACAGGGGAAGCTGGTGAATATTCTCCTGTTGCCCCACCACCACCCCTTGGTATTGGCATGTCACATTCATATGATGGTAGGGAGAGGGGAGATCGGAAGGGGGCCATGAATCAGCGTGCAAGTTACTTGGAGGAACCTCTCATGAGGATTCATGGTAAAGATGTAGTTGGCAAGATGGGCCGCCGTGATACTGATCCGTATCCTTAAAATCCTTTCTTTAGTAGTAAATAATTTGTGGGCCAATATGCATGCCATCCTTGTGTATATTCAATTAAATGATCTACAACTCAGTGAAATTGTCCACATCCCTGTTCTATCTGCTGCAAATTGTTATCTGTGAAGGGGTAATTTTCAGCAATATGCTGTACCTAGCATTTAGCTCACTCTCGAAATATGTATAGTTGTGTTATACTGGCTTGTGGACATGTAGTACATTAGGCATGCAGTATTAGGGTTGTAGTTTTTCTGTGATGCTAGCTCGTGACGCATATACAAGGCATGCTTTACTATTTCTCTGAAGATCTTTGTTGTATATTGCAAGTCCTTGATCAGCATTTAGTATGTATGATCGGGAATGGGATGAGGACAAGAGGCAGAGAGCTGAACAAAAGCGGAGGCATCGCAAGTAATTGATGGGTCATAGCTTGAGATGTGTTATCTGATGGATGCCTAAAAAGGGTGTGCTTGATTGTGTGAGTTCCTATTCTTATTCTTTCATTTCTTTCATCCATTTAATTCTACCAGATTATAAATTACAGTGCTAGATTTTTGCTTGTTCGACAGCAGGTCCAGGAAATGGCAAGTTGGATTTATGCCATTTTTGTATGCTATTGTAGAATCTTGAGCTATTATGTAGGACAGTGCGACTTACTAATTCTCTCCTAAATTAAGTGTAAAGATAAATTTTGAGATATATCTTGCCTCCTATGCTATGCCTGTTAATGCTTGCTGATGAATCCAATATGCAAAAGTATAACAAGAGGGCTGCTGTTGTAATGGCGGTCTATGTTTGCTTATGGGTGCTATAAGTGGTAAAAAATAAAGAATAAAGGGAAGAACTCTATATTTCTTGAATACCGAGGGACACGAATGGACATGAATAGCACAAGGACTCTGTTCATTTCGTGCTATGTAGCATTGCTTGGTAAAACGGTTCCTTTTTTCAATTACGAGATGCAGCGGTAATCACAATTGCCTCTATTCCTCGTTTCCCTGTGCCGTGCCGCCAATTTGAGCTTAATTGTTTGTTTTGACATGCGTATTTAGTAATGCCCTTTGGGTTTTCTTTCTTTTTCTGAAATATAAAGGGATGTGGCTGCATCCTGGAGATTGCAGATTGACCCTTCCTTC
>Ga0325403_1000147_pt1 | contig 39855 bp, 23 predicted proteins | sample PopdelMetagenome_19_FD_205665 | JGI IMG/M metagenome (GOLD analysis project Ga0325403, IMG submission 205665) | Populus deltoides microbial communities from Bellville, Georgia, United States - Xylem-PdKOR-R4 | ecosystem: Host-associated > Plants > Phyllosphere > Stem > Wood/Secondary xylem... | reverse complement strand
ATCTAATCTAACAAGGGTCAGATCTAGGAACCTTTAAGAGAAAAATAAAAAAGACAAACTATAGAACCAAAACAAGACTAATCCCGTCCAAATCCAGATCAAGATCTACAACAATGATAACAAAAGTGATATAGAGAGAGAGAGAATACTTACAGATAGCGAGCGAGAGATAGAGAGAGGGCAGAGCACACAGAAGCTGCCCAGAGAGAGATCAAGGAAATGGGAAAGAGGGAGGCTCAATCTATCAACCTGTGCTTAAATATGGGTGTGGTGAGTTAACAGCGTTAGAGACTTAAAGATGTTAGGGTAAAAATTAAGATCAATTGGTGGACCCTTAACATTGATAACCAGTAAAAACAATTTCTTATTTTATCTTAATTTTAAATTAATTTCGACATCAATCAAAACTAATTTTAATATTCAAACTATTTTAATATTGTTAATGACTTAACAATGTGTGGTAAAAACGAGATCAATGTGTTGACCCCAATTTTCTTTCGTTTGATTTATTAATATTGATCACCACTTATTTTTTTCTTTTTTATGTTAATAAAATACTCTCATAAGTTTCTTATACTCGTGTAAATATATTTTTTTATTGGATAGTAGAGTATATTTTTAAACTAGCTTACATATCAATCAAAATTATATTTTATTTATTTCAAGTTTATTTATTTATTTATGAGTAGCATTTCAAGTTTATATCAATCAAAATATTTTAAGTTTCTTATACTCGTGTAACAAGTCATGCTTGTGTCTTTTTGTTGATGCCTATTCTTATTCCCCTCGCACACTCGGAGATAAGTTACGTGAGTGTTTAGAAATACGGTAATTCATGTATTTTACTTGAATTTTAAGTAAAAAATACCATGCTCTACAATATTAAGCGCACACCATGAGAAATTCAAAATAAAATATACAGAATAGTTACATGGGATAAGAATTTTTTAAAATACATCAAAGAGAATATGCCCAACTTAATACTGTTTGTACATTTATACAACATTGAGACAGGACACAAATGCTGACAGCCATGCCGCCAAGCCAGCAACACCAAACGAACTAAAGCTGCATGCATGGGTGTGTGTTTATTGACTGCACAGGAAACATAAAATCCACAGCACAACACAACAAAAGCCAACAAACAGGAGAAATAAAACTACACAGGCTTTGGATTGACTTGATCCACTTGGAGTACTAGCGCAGGCCAAGGATCGCACAAATTGTTTGTACCAAAGTGAGGATGAGGAGGATAGCTGCACAAACCGTTCCAACACCTTTCCAAAAATTCCCGAAAAACTCCTCTATAAAGTATGCGGGGTTTTTGGCCCAGGAGCTTTTATAATAATCATCCACCGCCGAAAAGATGTCGTGATAACAGGAATGGAGATCAGTCGTGCTTGATGATGCAAGACTGCAAATCAGGTCCCTCACTGCAACTTCGTCTTTGCAATAAGTTACAATTTTATTTTCCATTAGGAGTTTCGCGTCTTTACGTTTGACAACAAGAATACTCAATAGGTTGATGTAATGGCAGATGTACTCTTGTCCTGGATAATGACGCTTCTCCAAGGCCATAAGGTTTCTGAAGAGACTTTCAGTGTCGCCGTGTATCTGAAGCTGTGGTATGTGAAACTCTTTTCTCAATCTACGGAAATCTACATCAAGTAAGCAGTGATCATGTTCTCGTGGAACCTTAAACTTAACTCCTGCTTGGCGGAGCCTGGTTGCACTGTGAAAGCTTTTGATTTGTTCCACAGGCTTGCCATTTCGAGTGAAGGATAGTAAAGATCTTACCAAATCAGTGAAATGAAATGGCGTTGTTTCTGCAGAAGAGGATTTTCTTGGAAAGTGGCGTTCAAAATAGAAACAAGCAAGAGTTTTAAATTCCGTGTTTTCTCTTTTAATGTTTTCTGGAAGAAGTTTATATAATTTCTCAAGAATAAAGAATGGAAGCTGATTTTCAAGCAAAATCAAGTCCCGTCGAATCGCCGCCCTCAACCATGTTTCTTTCAATATAGAATCTTTTATATACTTCTCTCTACCTTCTCTGTACTTGAGGAATAGCTCGAAGATGAATACAGCATCGCACAGAATCAGACGCAGAAAGCGTTGAGAAATTTTAATTCTACGGGAACCATCTTCATAACATTGGTGGATCTTATTTTTATCTTCTTCCAGGGCATCCCAAAACTCGTCCTCAGCCCCTTTCCGTTCCCTTTCCTTTGACACCCTGTGTTCCCAGAACTGTTCATAGTATTCATACTTTTTCCTTTCCATGAAACGCAGATTTCTGTTGCCGTGGTGAAAAGGGCCTATAGAAATTTGTTGAGGACTGTACATGGCTTTTTTTGATTGGTGATCGCCAACTCTGTAGATGCACACATCACTCTCTTGTTCATATTTCAATGCTACACTAACAGGACGGAGTACTTTTTCATGCTTAACAAATTGTTGTGCATTGTATGAATTTCCATAAATATCTTGATGAAACAATGCTTCAGAATGAATTTCAGTATTATCTGCAAGGTAGTCTGCGGCTGAAGAATATGGTGAATGAATTTCAGCATTATCTCCAAAGTAGTCTCCGGCTGAAGAATATGGTGGATGAATTTCGGCATAGTCTCCGGCTGAATAATATGTTTGATGGATTTCGGCATTATCTCCATGATAGTCTCCGGCGGAAGAATAAGGTGGATGAATTTCGGCATTATCTCCATGATAGTCCTCTCCGCCATATGAAAAGTACGGTGAATGAATATCAGGATTATCTCCATAGTAATATTGCCCAAGTGAAAAATATGGTGAACGAATTTCTCCCATCTATTGCAATTTGCTGCCAAGATGATAGATAAACGAATCATTATTTACCAATAAAAACAATTTCTCAAAAATTAAGATTATACGACAGGAAAAAGTAACTTATTTTCTTAATTATAGAATTATGTAAAAATATATATAAAAAAGTTATGCGTTTGAAGTTTTTGCTTACATAATCAAAGACAATATATAGTAACATTTGCCATTAATATATATTTGCTTCTCAAGAATCTGATTTCTAGTTTTGTTCTCCAAATGAATAAATTATAAATTAGTCCCTATAAATAAAATGAATTGAATAGCGAGTCTAGTTCTAAAAACTAATTAATTAGTACGTGAACATTAAGTATATTATAGATCCGTTAAATTTACATGTGATATCTAAAATAGTCTTCAAGGGAAAGGGGAGGAGGGAGAGGCAAAAGAAAAGGGAAGGAGAGATTGGCATCTAAAACATATAAAATATATTATTTTATAAAATATTTTACGAAAATCAAATGCCCTCAGCAAGTACATAAAATTATAATATATCCATGGCTCTTCATCTAACAAGCTTACATCTACTTGTGTTCTTTTTAACGATCATCTTTTATTTTCAGGTCAGATTTAGCTCAACGAGACAAAGTTTATCTCTTCAATCTGATCATAAAAGACATGTTATCCACATCAAGATTTATAGATTCACAGATAGTGTATAATTTTACTTCTAATTAACGACCTAGTACGTAGTCAAAAAAGTAGCATCCTCCTTAACCAGGAGCTACTATATTCAGCTTTCTCATGGTGATTTTTTCAGTGAGGTTCATTTGAGAGTTCTATAAGGTATCTTTAACAACAATTTTCCTTTCAAAGCAGAGGAAAGGTGAAAATTAACTCGTTTCAATTGTTGCACTTGCTAACTTACTAATTAAGAGCCAAGAGAAATTAATTAGAACTAGAGAGTTTCAGAGGGAGAGGCTACGTTCATGACATTCCCCTTGAACCGTTCGTCTTAGTGTGTCAAATATTATGGAAGGAAGAAACATGGATGGAGAGAAAACAAAACTAATTAATGAGAAAATTAAGCAAGCCAGAGCACGCACCTTGGCCTGTACTGGAGAAGGGCAATTGTTTGGTTCAAGCAGCAGCAAGCAGAGCCACTTTCCTAGAAGCAATAGTACTGAGATGCTGTATGCAGCCTCTCTCACGCTTTTCGATTTGTTTATATTAATTTAGCTCTTCGACTCGATGTCATATATATAGTACTCTTTCCTTTGCTCTCGACGTTGTTTCTTTCTTTAATCTTCAAGTAACTAGCTAGTTAGGTTAACTCCAGCTTTGATTTTTGAGAAATTTAATATGCTCGCATAAAATTTTCTAGCTAGTCTAATAGATTCCTAACCACCAAGTTTTGGACTGTTAGTGAATTAATATATAATTAAAGTTGGAATTTGTTCCATAATTTATGTTTTTTTAGGTGAAATGATTTTTCTACATCATATTTTAAATAAATTTAAAAAATATCAGCACAATATAACGAGTTGTACAAGTTTTAATTTCAAAAATATTTTTCATTAGGCATTGTTTAATAAATTAAATTTTAGATGAGTTGATTTTTTTAATATCATATACAATCATGATAGAAATCTCATTCAATAATTTAATCTTTTATATAGAACTCAAAGCCACTTAATTATAAAATTTAGTTGGAATAACATCTACAACCACTACCAATATCCCATCTAATAATTCAATTATTTGAAGTAAGATAGTTTTTAACATGTTAAGAGACACTCTAATAGACAAACCGTCACAAATTTATTTCTAAGAAATTAATTTATTAAATGAAACTCTAAAAATGATATAACATTATGTTGGATTCAGTTGGTAATATAAAGAGATTACGCTAGCTGGTGATTCCATATGGACATTCATATCACTAAGATTAAAGCCTCAGCTAAGAAAAAGTATTGCTTATATCTTGTAATTTATAATCAAATGCAAGAAAAAAAATATTATTTATAATCATTTAGTAGGTAATCTAGTGATAAAACCTTGAAATCAAGAAATTTGTTTTCTTGTAGTTGCTAATATTTATGGTTATTGGAGATTTACCTGGCCGTTAATTTCAGGATTTGTAGATATTAATTGAGGTACATACAAGCTAATTCAAACACCTCATATTAATTAAAAAAAAATGATAATCAATTGTATCAATGATTGATTAGTGTTGGTAACGAATTGTGCATGTGAAAGATGAAGTACGTAATAGGATTTTTTAATATCTGAGCCGCCAGAGTGTTTAGTTGGTGGAATTTTTTAATTAACAAATCAATACTATTATTTAATTAACAAGGTTTCTGTCGATTTAAAATTAAATTATTAAAAGAGCTTTATTGGGGTTGGCATGGTTAATTAACTTTAACTAGAAACTAAAAGAACCTGGAGAAATGAACATTAGAGGAGCTGTTTTTTTTTTTTTATCCTGAATATTTTTTAATTTTAAATTAATTTTTATAATTATTTTTATTTTTATTCTATTTTTTATGAGATTATCACACCATCAAATAAATATTTTTATATTTAGTTTATACTCAAGTAAAAATAATTTAAAAAAACAACGTTATTAAATTAAATATATGATATAAGTTGTGAGTTTGATGGATTAAGTCATGAAATTTAGGTTAATTCAATATGTTATTGTTTTAATATTAAAAAATATCATCTTGAATTTTTTTTAAAAAATTATAAATAACTCACAAATCTGATGTCAAGAACTTGAATGGCTAGATTAAACTTCAAGAATGATTTGATCATAAACATTAAGTTGGATTCTAAATTTCACGTTCGAGACACTAGATTTCACTGCTATGTTTTCCCCTGCATTCTGTCGGTGCTATAAAAGAGATTACGCTGGTGGCTCCATGTGGACATTCATATCACTAAGAATAAAGCCACAGCTAAGCACAAGACCTACAGAGTACGTAATAGATTTTTCTAATATCTGAGCCACCAGAGTGTTTAGCTGGTGAATTTATTTATTTCTTTTCCCATTTGATTAATGAGTTGAAAAAAAAAAAGGAGAATATATGACGTTATCGCATGTGTTATGGCAAAGGTAATATAAAATATTTTAGGAATAATAATAGTCGACTAAACTGTATCCAAGCCCGTAAGTTAAAGTGTCATTAGTATCTGAATAAAAATTTAACGTCATTATCCTGGATTAAATTGTTTAATTTATTTAGTCCATTCACTAATTCATCCACTCATCACAAAATTTAAATCTTTTGAATGCAACAAAAACTTACTTAATTATCAAATTCAATCGTAATAGTATAATAATATGTACAACAATTCTTAAAATCTCATCTTATAACTTTGTTTTTTGAATTGAGATAATTTCTGATATGTTATCATAAGCTCCTCCGATGAACAAATATTCACAAATTGATTTCAAAAACTTAAATGGTTAAATTAGCCTCCAAGAATAATTTGATCAACATTAAGTTGATTCTGATTCTAAATCTCATAATAAAGACACCAGAACTCTCTGCCAGATTCTCCCTTCCACTCACACTCAATTGGTAATACAAGGAGATTCCGTCGGCGACTCCATATGGACATTATATCGCTAAGATTAAAGCCATAGCTAAGCACAGGTGTGTGTGTGTGTGTGTGTGTGTGTGAGTGTAATGAATTGTAGCAGTGATCAGTGGTAGTATAAAGAGATTCCGTTGGTAATGATTAATTAGTGGGTGGTACGTGGGTAATGGATAGGGATATGTGACCTACAAAATAGATAATGCGATTTTTTAACATCTGAGCCGCCGGAGGGTTTAGGTGGTGAAGTTTTCTTTTCCCACATGCATTTGTTAAAAGAGTTAGAGAATATTTAACGTCATGTACAGGAGGTAAGGCAAAGCTAATATAAAATATTTTAGGAATAACTATAAGGGCTAAATTGTAACCAACCCCAAGACTAATGGTCTAATTACCATTATCTTTGGGCAAAAGATTCTATGCGCTCATGGTGTATGAACAAATTGTTAGATTTAATTTAGTTTATATATTAATTTAAATTAATATTTATTAATTATTGTTTGACATATATTATGATTTATGCATGAGTTTTTTTAAGGTGGAGTTAGATGTACAAGTGTCCTCTACTAGATTTTATAGTTTTACTGACAGAAATTTTCGTCAATATTTAAACTCACATTCCGTGGAGTTAGATGTACAAGTGTTTACTACCAGATTTTACAGTTTTACTGACAGAAATTCTTCGTCGATATTTACACTCACATTCCGTCGGTAAGTTTTTTATCAATGGGCTCATGGATTTGTGCAACCATCTCATAATAGTTAGTCAGAATCTTTTAAAAAATCAAAAAAACTTGGTCGCATCTACATTAGGTTCTTCATTTATTATTGAATATTGACTGACATAGTATTGATTCATTCTCATCACATTCATAATCATATCTTTATAAGGATTACTATTGTCATCTACAACTCCATACCTGTTGCTAGCACTAGAAGTTGATTCAATCATCCTCTTTACCACAATATGTTAAGAAACCTATGGTTCTCCGTGTGCATACCAACACAAGTATTTCTCTATGAACTCTTTTTATAAAACATGAATCATTACAACATCTAAATCGATTTTTTTTAACTAAAAAGAATTGCATGGATAACATCGATGATGATTGATAACGACGGGTATGAATTGATCAAATTCTTATGTAAATTAGAGGAAGTTAATTACAAGTCTTCATTTTTCTCCATTGATGTTATAAATAATATTCAATTGAGGCCACTTGCTTTCTTACAAGAACAAAATGCTTGTCTTAACGTTAATGTCCTTTTCCTAAACCTGTAAAACTGAGGATAACATTGTTTTGGTAATTGCATTTAATTTTCTTATGTCGTAATCATAGTTTATTTTGAAAGTATTTAATTAATCAACGCACGGTATTATATATAATGTTATATGAATTTTACTGTAAAATTTCTTTTAAAATACTTAAAAAAAAAGTTATAATTTACAGCTATTTTTTTAAAAATCTATATCTTAAAATTAAACTATAGCAACGCAAAACACAGACTCTAGTCACGAGTTAATTTGCATATCCAAGGACATGACAAAGAAGATCAACCTTGATTACTTGAGTAAAAGTTCAATCATTTTTAACCCCTAAAAAAAAAAGATGCATTAATCATTAGACATAAAGAAACTTTGCGTAATGGATTGATCATGATTGTTAGAGGAATCATAATAAGGGAAGAGCTGTTATAAAATCCATTTGTTAATGGACCATTCAATCTATTATTGGATAGATGCACATGGGTTATTTGTGGTGGATTAGAGCAAGATGGTACAGAACTAGACAAGTTGTTCTCAGAAAAGTTGAAATATTCAAGCTGGCCATGCTTACAAAAGTTTACTGGGATTGGACCATTAAAATGGTTTTTGGACAAATCAATTGTGAAGATATGCTTCAAATTGAAAAAACACCTTGAAAGCATGCTTGAAAACTGATTGTTATTCAAACCCAATTCATAACATATTTTCCAAGAGAATGGTGGAAAATTTGGTATCTGACCCCAAAAGTTGTTACCACTTAGATAGAGAAAATACAGACCAAAAGAATTGAACACCGGGGTCAGTATTTGTCCACCCAAATTATTGTTTGACAGCTTAAGAAACTTTATTGTTGTTAGTTGTTCTAATTTTACCATGGACAATTGATTGTTGGATAAATCTAAAATTCCCAAAGAGCTGATATTTCCTAAACAAGAAGAAATACAACCTGTGAATCCATTCTCGGCCATCGTTAAGCTCTACAGATTTGGAAAGATCAAACAAATATTGTTTGGAATTTGACCATTCATGTGGTTGTTGGATATATCTATGACTTTCATATTTGGATTTGGGTGATCTTACAACTGCAGAGTACTAACAACGGAGTTCTCGCTCAAAAGTAATTGCTCTAATCGTGTTTTGTTCTTAAGCAGCCACAATAGAAACATTCCAGTGATGTTGTTGTAGGAGAGATCAAAGACTCTTAAGTCGTATTGGTAATAAAGGAAGTTGGAAATTTCTACATTGACTGCTTCTATGTTGTACTATATGTATAAAAGCGGAAAAAGACTAGTTGGAACTTTGAAATCAAATCATGAAAGGACATGGGTTTTGTTACTAGTCTGTTGTTCTCACTGGAGAAGAACTTGAGGCTTGAGTGGCTCATAAAAGGCTTCATTGAAATGGAAACTTCAAAGAGGTTATTTGATAGTAAGAGCGATTCAATGGATATGAGGTTAGTAAGAGGACCAGAGGCGATATTTCCACTAAATTGGTTACTAGAAACATCTAATAGTTGTAGAGATGACAAGTTTCCCAAATAATCTGGGAGTGAACCTCCAAAATTATTTTCGGAGAGATCTAACTGCTTCAAATTCTTCAATTCACACCAACCTGTACAATTTATCTCGAAATAGTCAAAATAGATGGTGTTGAAAGAATCTTGAGTGGATGAAGAGTTGTTAATTTACCTTAAGCGGGCAGGGTGCCATTAAGGTCACATTGGCCAACAGACAATACTTTAAGAGTAGGCAATGTTCCAATGTTCTGGAGAAAGTTTAATGGGAGAGAAGTACGATCTAGATGCAATTCTTCAAGGGTGCTCGAATTGAAGAAAGTCCCTGTGAAAGAGAAAGAAGAAAAGGTACGATGAAAATAGTGGTGGTAGAGAGTAGCCATTCCTTTCAATATTATTAATTAAGATTTTAAGAAACTAAACACTAATTTACGTTGACTTGAAGTAGTATCCTTGAGAGAAAGGGTTTTTATTCCTTAAGATTGCGTTTTTGTCAAGAAGGATAGATTGGAAGTATCCATTCTGTGTATTGTAATATAATCATCTGTTAAGCTCGGCTTAACAAAATGAAGCAGAAGGGTGAGAAGCAGGGGAGGAGAAGAAGGAAAACAGAGAATTGAGAGACTCTTACGTAATCCTCCTACTTACACGGTTTCTTACAATAATTGTCAAGAAGTAATTTTTAATCATCCTAATTTTTATTAATCTTTAGAGATGAAAGCGCTATCAAACATGATGAAATGCTATCATTGATTTTCTCAAGAGAATGTAACTTACTATTGTTTCCTGCCAACCCATTGTTTCCTGTCACCCCATTGTCTGATAGGTCCAAAGACTTGAGAGCGGAAAGCCCATTGAAGCATGATAAAATGTCTTTATCATTATTAAATCGGTTCAGACTTAGGTTTCCTCAGTTTTGATGATAGGACTTCGAAGCCTGGAAGAGAAACACATCAAAGCAAGATAATTTAAATTGATGAAATACTGTTGTTCAATTGATATATGATTCTCAAATTATACATAAAAAGAATGATACATGAACGCATAGTTAATTATAAAATAGGTTGTGTGACCTTCAAAGATTAAGAAACAATTTTTAATCATTCTAATTTTGATCTTATTGGGAAAAAAAACAATTTATGGATATAAAGTCTTTAAAGTCTAACAAGATAAAATGCTATCATTAAATTGATCATTACATAGATATAAAGTCCTCATTTTTCTTGATAAAGAAACAATATAATTAAGAGAATGTCAAGTGAAGCAATTAGCTAGGTAGAAACTGTGTATCATACCTGATCCTGTCAACATATTGTATGATAGATCCAAAGACTTGAGGGATGAAAGCCCACTCAGAATTGATAAGATGCTACTGTTCAATTGATTGGCACTCAGGTTAAGGTTCTCTAACTTTCAGGGATGAAAGCTCAGTCAAACATGATGAAGTGCTATCATTATATTGATTGTTAAATAGATATAAAGTCCTTAATTTTCTTGATAAAGAAACCGTATAAGAGAATGCAACTTACTATTGATACCAAATCCTGTCAACTGCAACTCATCAAAGCTAACATACTGTAAGATACTATAATCTCCACTGCAACTATACAAAGCTAACATACAAAAGATGTGCATGGCTAACACAAATTCTTCCTAATTGAGTCCATCTTGGAGGTCAGAAGGCTGGAGTTCTACTAGAAGAAGATACCTCGGGAGAGAGTAATTAAGGAAGCCGGAACTGCATAGAGTTTAGTTACCGAAGCTTCAAGTTAAGATCATTTTCATTTGGATGTTGAAATAATGATGGGATATGACAAATTAGGTTAACTATATTATGAAAAAGGGTATATATGAAAGTTAAATCCTCTGTTCAAATGGATAAAGAACTTACTGGCAATTCAATTCAATTAAAAGTATCGAACTTTATGTTTGTTTATTTGCTTTTTACATGGATGAGGCAAACAGGACAGGAGAGGAGGTCTAAATACGAGCAATCAAGCACATTATTGCAAGGAAGACAGATTATGCCGTTGCCTTGTTTTAAGTTTAGACTTGAGTTCTTTCATCAAACAAAATTATTGTAGAACCACATTTCACCTTGCTGGTATGATCTTTTGGTTCTATTAATTATTTTTTTAATTGAGAAAATACGATACTGTAAACTATTACAATTGTGAATAAATTCCATATTATTAGGGATATAGTAATCACAAGAAGCCAAGAAATATTGGTTGGTTGCTCATTCTCCAAATCTAAGAGCAAAACGCCACATAATTAAGACATAACAAAGAAACAAACAAATATGGATACAAGCACAAGGACAAACACAAGTCACGTCAAAACAGAAAGGCTAAGCAACAAGAACCAGACACTTCGACAGAACACTTCTCACAGGCAAATTGCTAAACATGCAGTGAGCAACCATATATATATAAGACCCAATCACCTTCTGAATCTGGACAACTTGCGAAAGTTTATAGCCAAAAAGCAGTAGCAAGTGTCGATGCATTCTTCAATGAAGTAAAACCACCTGCGTCGCCAATGCGGATTTATGCACAGTACTGCTGCAATTGTCAACACCGCAATTATGTAACACACACAAAAGCTGGCATAGAAACTGTACATGTCTATGAAGCCACCATCTCCATTGAAATCGTTAGGCACTCTCGCTGATGGTGATTCTGTTTTGTCGCAACTGTTTTGCAATGGAGGTCCACAAAGAAGAGGATTCCCTTTATAACTGCTTTCATCAAAGGTACCAAATTGATTTTTCATCTCCGGTGTTCTTCCTGACAAATTATTGTACGACACGTTGAAAACAGCTAGAAAGGTCAGTTCAACGAGTTGTGCAGGAATTCTCCCATTCAAATTGTTGTGAGAAAGATCCAAGCTCTCTATCTGCTTCAGATTGAAGAAGGATGAAGGGATCAATCCAGTGAGATTATTTTGTGACAGATTTAGAGAATGTATCCCACTTAAGTTTCCCCATTCTGTCGGGATTTCTCCAGTGAATCTGTTACAAGAAAGATCCAAAGCAGACATGGAACGAAGGACACCGCCTTCGTAAGTGTAGAAATTTTTCTTTGTTGTAAGCTCCACAGCTATTCCTACACTGATCTCTGGCAACAACATTTTGTCATAAAGAGAAAATCCTCTTCCCCCTAAGGATGCAAATATTTCTAACCAGCTTGTATCATCTAGTGACCCTTCAACAGTGTAAACCGAAGTTTTTTCATCTGATGCCTTCTGATTTAAATTGCTCAAACATGAGGGTAACAGACCAGAAAAATTATTTTCTGAAAGATCCAATATGCTTAATTTCCTTAAGAAGCATAACTGATGAGGAAGTTTCCCATTGAATTGATTAGATTTGAGAACAAAAATGCTCAATTCCGAAAGGCTATCAATCCAATTTGGAATGGGCCCAGTTAAGTTGTTATCGCCGAGATCTAATGTCACCAACGAAGAGAGATTATAAAACTCATATGGCAGTGGACCGCTCAATCTATTTCCGTATAGGTTGACATAGCGTAAATCTAATGCTTGGAAGCCCAACGGTAATGACCCAGACAGATTGTTTTCAGAAAGATCTAAAAATTCAAGCCCAGAAGATTTGAAATATTCTATTGGAATGGTACCTTCAAACTGATTTCTGGACAAGTCAATTCCTCTCAAGATTGTTGAAGAGTTCCCTATTCCCCTTGGAAGCATGCCTGACAAAAGGTTGTTACTGATATCCAACCACAAAAGTGGTAATTCATGAGAAAAAGTACCTGGTACTTCTACAAATTTGTTTCCATCTAGAAGGAGGATATGTAGGTTAGTCATGTTGAACACAGATGGTGGTAATTGCCCATTGAAGCTGTTGTTGGACAGCTTTAAAAACCACAACGAGGTTGGCAAATTATGCCCAAGTAGTTCACAAGACATGTGATTGTTGGAAAGATCCAAGTATTCCAGAGAGCTCATATTCCCAAAACAAGGAGGAATACAACCAGTGAGGCTGTTGTTAGCCATCACGAAGTTCTTCAAACGTGGAATAATCGAACATATGTTTCTTGCAACTTGACCATGTATGTTGTTGCCAGACATATCTACTGTCTGAAGGTTGGATGTTGGATGTTGTGGCAGCTGTAAAGGACCACCTATAAATGAGGTGTCTCTCAAATATAGTCGATTTAACAATCTATTATTCTCAAACAGCCAAGATGGGAAAGGTTCTCCAACGAATTTGTTGTGGGATAGATCAACAAACACCAAATCATGTTGGCTCTGGAGGAAGTTTGGAAATCCAGCTTTGAGTGGTTTTGGAGTACAGTTTGAAGCACTAAAAGCACGAAGCTGGAACTTTGGAACTAAAGGCTGAAAACTGGGTGCAGCTATTAGCTCATTGTTATCGCATGCAATGAACTTGAGGTTGGAGTGGTTCATAAATGAACCAAATGATATTGGAACTTGAAAGTAGTTATTTGAAACTGAGAGGAATTCAAGCTGCGTAAGATGGGAAAGGTGACTAAAGGCAATATTTCCCTCCAATTGGTTGTAGGATAAATCCAAGGATTGTAGAAACGATAGATTTCCAAAACAAGGAGGGAGTACGCCCTTTATATTGTTTCCTGGGAGATATAGCTGTTCAAGATTCTTCAGTTCACACCAGCCTGTAAAAATATATCCATATATATTAGAGATTGGTTATTTAGATTATTTATATCCATAATTTAATAATTTATATCCATAATTTTTTTAATTCAAAGTTTTCTAGAAACGAGAAATTTTAGAAATTAAAAAACCTTAGATGTTATTCTTTGCTAAATATAGCGTAAAGTTAGGAGTAAGCCTTCAATTAATACCAACCTATACAATTTATATGGAAATAGTCAAAGTATATAGTGTTGAAAGAATCTTGAGCGGATGGAGAGTTGTTAATTTACCTTGAACGGCTAGGGTGCCATTGAGGTCACAGTAACCAACAGACAAAACTTTAAGAGCTGACAATGCTCCAATGTTCTGGAAAAGGTTTAATGGGAGAGAAATACCATCTAGATACAATTCTTCAAGAGAGCTCGAATTGAAGAAAATCCCTGTGAAAAAGAAAGAAGAAAGGGTATGATAAAAATGGTGGTGGTACATAATAGTCATTCCTTACAATATTATTAATTAAGATTTTAAGAAACTAAACACTGATTAACCAGTACGTATCCTTGAGAGAAAGGGTCTTGAGGGATGGTTGTATGCCTTAATTAAGTTGTTAAGAGGAGAATAATCCTCCTACCATTATATATATATATATATATATATATATATATATATATATATATATATATATACTTCCCCACATGCATTTCACGATTTATTCTATTGTTAACTAACTCTAACCGACTCTTAGCAGCTTCTAACACGTGTCCATGCATCTGCCACCTACCCTAAATTTAAGACTGAGAAATTTTAGAGATTGAGAAACTCTAGATTTTATCCTTTTTCTATACGTAACATTAGTTGGATAAAACATAGATATAACACAAATTAATATCTAATGAACAACTGTTATTTGGATTTCAATACTCTTATAATTGTTCTTTTGTAGAATTTATGGAGGTTCTTCAATAGTTCTTCCATGGAATTGTATAAAAATCAAATTATAATTACCTTGGGCAGGTAGGGTGCTATTGAAGTCAACTCCTTTCAAGGATAGGACTTTAAGAGTAGACAAGTGTCCAATGTTCCTAAAAAAGCTTGCTGGGAGAGAAGAATAATTGAAGAAAACTTTTTCAAGGCTAGACGAATTCCACAACCCTGTGGAACATATCAAATAAATCCATCAATATATTATAAATATCGTATTGTTTTAGGCACCAAAACTGTCACTGACCTTTCCCAAAGTGTGTAAAATTACTATAACTTGCATCTAAGGTCTTGAGGGATGGCAACGCTCCCAATGACTCTATCAAAACGCTTTCCTTGAAGTCAGTTGATTCCAGATTCAAGGTTTCTAAATTCCTTAAACCTGTGGTAGAGAGAACAATCAATAATGATTATTTACAATAATTAAATAATTTATAATGTTACAAGACATAACTTAAGTTTTTAAATTAAAATAATTTTTAATATAATATTAAAATTTTATTAATTAAATATCCACCTTCATTTATTTTAAAAAAAAATTAAAAATTTGAAAAAAAGTTAATAGCATGTATATTTAAGTTTCAAATTATTTCACTCGTTAAAGAATTAATTATATAAAGCTTTTTTAAGGCTTCATCCAAACAATTACTTAAGGGTTAATACACATGTAATTATTAAACCTCACTAGGAAATGTCATCCGAGGTAGGAATGATTTACAACTTTACCATTGAGACCAGTTGATCCTGTGAACCTATTGCTTGATAAATCTAGATATTTGAGAGTTGAAAAACCACGGAAAGATGGTAAAATGCTGTCGTTCAATTTATTGTCACTTAGATAAAGTTTCTCCAAGTTCCTCAACCCGGAGGCTAGCACTTGAAAACCTGAAAGAAAATTGTCAAAAGCAAAAAAATTAACATATATATATCAACCATCCCAATATCCATATAAATTCAATGAAATATAAATTTGTGTGTTAATTTTTTGACATTATATCAATATTTTAATAACCAAATATTCATGAATTCTAACATATTACCTCCATTTCTTTAATAAAATTTTAAAAATTGAACAAAAGTTAATGGTTAATACACATCTATTTATTAGACAAGTTTACTAAAGAATAAATTAAACCTCACTAGGGAACACCATCCGAGGTAGGAATGATTTACAACTTTACCATTGAAACCAGTTGATTTTGTGAATTTATTGCCCGATAGATATAGAGATTTGAGAGTTGAAAATCCACTGAGAGATGATAAAATGCTGTCGTTCAATTTATTGGAACCCAGATAAAGTTCCTTTAAATTCTTCAATCCTGAAGCTAGGACTTGAAAACCTGAAAGAAAATTGTCAGAAGCAAAGAAATTAGCATATATATCAACCATCCCAATATCCATAAAGATTCAATGTAAAGTTACTTGAAATATAATTAACTTTATGTGTTAACTAAAAGAAAATTGAAACCATAGAACCTTGGTTCTTTAAGCCACCAACTAATTGGTTGGCGCTTAAGTCGAGAATCTCCAGTTCTTTGAAAGGCAGAAACAAAGACGCATTGAGATCCAAGTCTTCGACTGCATTGAAAAAATCATAATTTACACCTTCAAGACGTAGTTCGATCACTCGGTTTGTGGTGTTGTCACACACAACCCCATTCCAGTTACAGCAATTAAAATGCTCTTTATCCCAACCTTCTAGCTCATAGGACCCAGCTGCACCTGCATGATTGAACCAAGCTTTTATCTCTAAGAGACTACTTCTCTCTTCCTCCAAACAACAATGGCTCCGGTCGTTGACGAAGGCCATTGCCATGAGCAGCATCCACACCCACATTTGCCTCATCTTCATAACGCTCCACTTGACCACATACAAAAGCAAGCAAGCTGTCTCTTATATACAATTTTGTCCTCTTCATGCATTTGATCGGACAGTGACAATATCTGTATCGTTGAATTTTCTATGCTGAATTATCCAAGGGAGACTTGGGCTTCATTGAATGAGAGAGTCTTCACGGACAGTGCTAGCCAGGGGCCCGCACCACGGCACAGATCGCTCGGTTTTGTAGGGAATTCCGACCGGTGATGTTCTGATATTTGCTCATAGGAGGTAAAGCACACTGACACAATATTTATCGTGGTTCGGCAAACTGCCTACATCCACAGGAGAAGCCATTGCATTATATAGGGAGAGAATAAGATTTACAACAATAGAGGAGGAGGAATCATCCCCTCTTTGGCAACTCTCAACCTCACTCTATTTCTCTCTTTTCAGTGCTGCAATGGCAGCTATTGCTGGCTGCCTTGGCAGCCCACTCTTTCCTACATTTCTCACATCTTTGGCTCTACACACTCTCTCAACTCTCTCCTCTTAACTCTCTCACGTATGCCTCCATTTATAGGCATGAATGGTAAGACAACTTGGCCATAGATTATGGCACTAATGGTGGCAGCACATGGGTTGCACCATTTTGTCAATGGTTGGTGCAACTACCATTGACAATGGCAACCCTCTCTTCTTAGGGTAGGCTGCACATGTTATTGCCCAATAATGGCAATATCCCAACAGGTTTGTGGTGTTGGATTAAAGGATATTCCAACTTCTTGTTTACTGCTTTGCTTTTCTTCATCGACTTGGGAAGTCAGGTGCTGTATATGAACAATTGATTTGATCTTATGAAATACATGGCAGAAGAGATTAGAAAATGATTTCTATTATCAATAATTTCTTCTTACTGCACCTACTGATTTTTATTTCTTGTGAAATATTTAGAATATCTCTTTTGAAATATCAATATCGCCTACCCCCACCTCCTTAATTTTTGTTAATGGAGTGAAATGATTTCTAACACGTGTCCATGCATCTGCTAGCTACCCTAATTAATCTGCACTAACAGTGACCATAACAGCTGTAACAATACTCCCTCAGTACAGCTGTAACATCATCCTAATATATATATATATATATATATATATATATATATATATATATAGATTGGAAGCATGCATGGGTTTCTTACATGATTAACTAAACTTAATTCTGTAATATTGAATTATTTGATGAAAACATTATCTAAAACATGATTAATTGACATATTTAAAGTCAAATAAAAAACAAAAACCGCTTATTTTTAATATTAAAAATTATTTTCCAACATAAATTTTTTAACAAAAAAATTTAACAAAATTAAAATAAATTGTGATTACTCTTTGAGCAATTGATTTGATCATGGGCCCCACAATTATTTTCATTAGTCTGTTAAAGTTTTTCTTCAAGCTTGTGGAATGGGGTGTTCCTTCAACTTGTTGTGTAAGCTACTTTGCTTTTTTTCTTCGTAGACTTGGGAAGTCATTTGGTGTCACATTTGATTTTTTAAAAATCTTTCATTCTGTTTGTTTGTTTTTATATTTTAAAAGTTTTTCCTTCGTAGACCTGTGAAGTCAAGATTCCTAATTATCCACTGTACCAATCTATAGGGTGTTCAAAAAAACCGAATAAACCGATAAAACTAACAATAAATTAACCGAAAAAATCGAACCAAAAAATAAAACCGATTAGATTATGTAGAAAAAACCCCGGTTCGGTTCGGTTTTCGGTTTTGAAGTGCAGAAACCGGTTTAACCGGACCAGACCGGTTCAAAAAAGGGTCCTTAGGCTAGTATAAATAGAAAAAGTTGTGCCGCGCCTTTCTCTTCTCGCCAGTTTACTCTCCGCTAACCCTAAACCTTTCAATTTCAATTTTCAAACAATCTCTCCTCTCACTACTCAGAGCCACCCGCCGTCCCCCTCGCCCCCCGCCCTCTCCGGCCTCCGCTAAGGCCGCCCCCGTACCAGAGCACCCGCAACCCGTTCCCTCTCGCCTTTTCGCCTCTCCCTCTCCACTCTCTTTAAACTAAGAAAATATAAACACAAATCGACCATCGACATTTCCTCAGTCTCAACTGGACCAAAATAGTCTGTGTTTCCATCAGACCGACGTTTCCTCAACCTCTCAAAACCAGTGAGTTTTAATTTTTTTTTCTCATTTCTAATTAATTAATTAATTTGGTTAAGGTTATTGTTATTTTTAATACAATTAAGCTTATTGTTTATACGTTTCTTCCTCAGTCTCCACTGGATCAACACTATCGGTGACTCGGTGTTTCCATCAAACCGACGTTTCCTGATTTCATCAGCCTCTCAAAACCAGTGAGTTTTATTTTTTTTTTCCTCCTTTCTAATTAATTCATACAGTTAAGCTTATTGTTATTTTTAATCAATTTTGTTAGGTGATGAATTTTGGTTTAGGTTTAAATTAGAATTTAGAGCTATTTGGGTGATTAAAGCGAATTTTTTTTCCTTTGTTTGAATAGAAGGGATTTAGCAGTTTAGGATTATGATTATTTTTAATCAAAATTGCCGTTCTTACTTCTTACAATTGTTTGCAGTTTAGGATTAGAGCTGTCTTGTACATGTAATTTCAGAATCTTACATGTAATTTTGCAGTTTATTTTGTTGTTTTGTAAATGTAATTTCAATATCCGCTACTGTAAACTTGTGTTGCTTCTGTTGTTGTTATTGTGTTGATTCTGTTGCTGTAACCTGTTGCTGTGTTGATTTTGTTGCTTTGTTGGTTGATTACTAAAAATAGATAAATTGTTGATTTTGTTGCTGTGTTGGTTGATTTATAAGGTCACACCAAGTAGTTTGATTAAAATCATGTTTATAAGCCTGTGTTGATTGACTTGATTCTGCAAACTAGTTTTGTTTTGATGGGTTTTTTTTATTCGGTTTTGTTTTGTCATTCTGTAAAATGTATTCATTATTCTATTTTGGATGATCTTGATTGGCATTTTGTATTCATTAAAATCATGTTATTCTTGTATTCATTGTTCTGTTACTTCTGTAATTATTTTTCCTCATTGATAGATTTTTTAAGCTTGTTTTGACACATTTTCTAAGCTTGTTTTGACATGTTACTTCTGTAATATTTGTTTCATTTTAATTTTTAAACATGATTTTAATCTTTATGTTTATTAAGTGCTGAAAAGAATTATGCAAGTGATAATGAACATATTTGCATTTGGTAATTACAGATGGAAAATCTTCAAAATCAAAATGCTTCATCCACTAGCACTACCTTAACATCAACCAATAGCCCAGCTTCAAACACTAACCCAACATCAACTACTGCAGTATCCACCACGGAAAATAAAGGTAAACAATTTCAAGTCCTTGCATCTAGGAAAAGAAATGTTGATGATAAAAAAAAGTCACAAATTTGGGATCATTTTACGAAACTTGATGGTGATCCTACAACCCCTAGAGCTGAATGTAATTATTGTGGAAAGGATTATGCATGTCATACTATTATTCATGGGACAAGTAATATGTGGAGTCATTTGAAAGTATGCAAAAAGTTTCCTTTTGTGGTTGATAAGAAGCAAAAAAAATTGGTATTAGAACCTAATAAAGTAGGGGGTGAATTAGGAGATCGAAGTGTGGGAACTCTTAAGGCAATATGTTATGATTATGATGAATGCAGAAAGGCACTGGTGAAAATGGTTATAATTGATGAGTTGCCTTTTAATTTTGTGGATGGTAAGAGATTTAGATTATTTTCTAAGACCTTGCAGCCTAGATTTGACATTTCTTCTCGTTTCACTGTTATGAGAGATTGTTTGAAACTTTATGTTGAAGAGAAGGAAAGATTAAATAGAGCTCTTAAGGGTCAACGATTATGTTTAACAACAGATACATGAACATCAATCCAAAACATTAACTATATGTCCTTAACGACTCATTGGATTGATAATGAATGGAATTTGCATAAAAGAATTCTGAATTTTTGTCAAGTTTCTAATCATATGGATGAGACAATTGGTCAAATTATTGAGAATTTTTTGTTAGATTGGGGGATTGATAAACTTTTAACTGTTACAGTAGACAATGCAAGCTTTAATAGTGTTACTATTTCATATTTAAAGAATGTGATGAAAGATTGGCCAACTAATATATTGTCAAATAAACATTTGCATGTTAGATGTTGTGCACACATTGTAAACCTCATTGTATGTGATGGTTTGAAAAAGATGAATGTTTCGGTTGTTAAGATTCGAAATACAATTAGACTTGTGAGATCTTCACTCTCTAGGTTTGTGACATGAATGTTTCGGTTGTCATTTGAGATTTCATGCTTGTAATGTTTCTGTTTTCAATTAGTATTACGCTTCCATTTGTCAGATTACTGTTGAACTTGATAAGAACTTTGAGCAAATTCCAATTTAATTTTTTTAGCGAATTATATCACTTAATTCGCCTCAGACTGTCTTCATGGCTCAAAGTTGGATACTCTGCTTCTACGTTACAAAGTCAAAGGGTGGGTTTACCCTTTAATTTGTTATAATAACAAAACGAGTTTAGGATTTCAAAGTACTAATCCAATAAACAATGATCTTCTACTTCATACGTTTGGACCCTTTTTTTCTTGTTTAATTGTAAAATTGTACAGACGAGGGCTTGAAGTTGATAGCTTTCCCTGGACTGGTTATGTCATTTATTTATAGATCTAATTGTATACTATCACTTGGTGGTCTAAGAGGCAATAAATTGATAGAATTAGTAACGAAAAATAAATCTAATGTAAACTCTTTTTTTATTTTCAAAAACTTTCCAATATCAGCAACAGTTCCTCCAAAAAAAAAACATAAAAAACTAGATAAATAAACAACCAAACACTTTCGCTTCATTGATCCATAAATATTAATATTCCGTTCCTGGTTTTCAATTTACTCATGATACCTTTAGATGGACAGTGCCACCAGTTATTTGCGTATTTACTATATCAATGGATTCTTAAGAAATAATAAGGAAATGAGAAAGGGTAAACATTATTAAGAAACCCGATAACATGATCCGTTAATTTTATACTCGGATATGTTCTATGATTGAAGAAATGCATGCCCAGATAACCATGGGTTATAATAAACACCGTGTAGGCCAATAAAATGAAAACAAAAGACAATATCAATGGCTTCCAAAAAAAAAAGTTTTATGTTAAATTTATCTGTGTTAAATTACTTGATTAACTAAATTTAATCGTGTAATATTGAATCTATTTAATGACAAAATTATTTAAAACACGGTTAATTGATATATTTAAAGTCAAATAAAAAATAAACTCTATTTATTTTTAATATTAAAAATTATTTTCCAACATGAAAATTTGACATGATTAAAATAAATTGTGATTCAGTTTAAGCAATTGATTTGATCTTAGGCCCTACAATTATTTTCATTATTCTATTATTTGTTATTGTTTTTCTTCAAGCTTGTGGAACGGGGTCTTCCTCAAAATGAACTTGGGGCAAGAAAAAAATATCTGATGTATGTGATTTACTCCTGGCTTTATAAATTAGAAAGTGTAAATTGTAAAACATGGGCAAGATAGCAGGGTGGAAGATTCAACAACAGCAAAACAGAGACAAAGGAGCAGAGAAGAGGGAAGAGCAGCAGTTTTCTGTTTTCTGAGGCTCAGAATGGTATATTTTCCATGCAAGAGGCAGTCTAATTAGAAATCATGCAAGCACTATATATGTTCCGTAGCAAATGGTGCTGTAAAATTAAAAAAACAAAATGTAAAAACAAAACAGGTAGATGCATCGGAGGAAACGTCTATCCAGACCCGAGGAACTTGGCAGAGATCATGATTTTCCTGAGACTGGAGTCCTCTCCGTAGTTTACCCCTCTAATCACAGAAGAGTTTCAGAAACCCATCTCCCCAGCCTCTGGTAGATACGGGTGATTGTTGTGATATGTTGAACTCTCCAGAAATCTTCACCACGTTACCTCTCTATTGTCTTGATGAATGTTGAAGGCATATACCACAGAACCAGGTCTCCTATATTTTTCAGGTTTTCAATCCCATCCGGCACAGTTTCTAGCACCGTGCATGCTGTGATGTCTAGCCTCTCTAACCCAGGCATTGATCCTTTTGCTATTCTGATGCGCCGCAATCTCTCCAGTTCATGGAGACCTAGCTTCTTCAGCTTTGAAAATCCACTAGGATCACAACACAGTTCTTCCCCTGCATAAGCTTGACGGAGTTCAAGCACCACCAAACTAGGCAATTTCTGGAGGGCCTTGAGAGGATCACATTTCAAACTAGAATATTGAAGCACTAGCTTGGAAATATACTGGAGTGAAGTTATCCATCCTGGTAAACCTGGAAGACTACCTTTGAGATTTAGTCGTTGGAGATATTTTGGAGGAGATGAAAGAGAGTCAAATTGTAAGAATTCAGTGTTGTTTAGTGAAACAAGATAAAAAGCAGTAAGGTGTTTCAACCTGTCCAAAGTATAACAGAGATCCATTCCCTGCTCTTCTCTTAGCTTTAAAATGCCCAGCCTTCTCAACTGAGTTAGCTTTCCCAACTCCCTGACTAACTCATAATCTTCATTCACTTCAACGCTTCCCAATTTCTGCAGGCTAGTCAATCTTCCTATTCCTGATGGAACTCTCATTCCATGAGTGTCAGGGAAGAACGATGATGACTGGAAACTGTGTCGATAGTTACGGAGCTGGCAAAGACATGTCAATTGAGTGATCCCAGCAGGCAAAGAAGACACAGGACTCCCTTTCAAATCAAGTATTTCCAAGTACTTGAGCTTCCTTATGGACTCTGGAAGCTCCCTTATCATGGTCCATCTCAAACTTAAGTATCTCAAATGAATCAGTTCAATCAATTCAGGTAGGAAGCTGGAAAGGGGAGCTCGATCTAAATTCAATACTCTCAACAGATTGTAATTGCGAAAACCATGCTCAAAAGAATGATGTGAAGAAAATGACAAAAAAGACCACAGATAAGGAAATCTCATATCTGATTGTACTTCCTCAGAGTTCTCATGGATTGATAGACGCCGAACTTTCTCATTCTTGCTGATTCTTGTTCCGTTTGCTATCATAACAAAAGATTCTTCCCTGGATTTCATTTTAATGATTTCTCGCATTAGATCATGAACACGACATGTCTTGACCCTATTAAAATAATTCATCTCCACCACTTGGATCAAACTCCTATTCACGAGTTCATTAAGGTATTCCTCTGCTACTTCCTCCATTGTAAAGCCTTGCTTCTCTTCCACAAACCTTTCAACTATCCATAGCCGGATCAACTTCATTCTTTTTATCAAATAATCCTCTGGAAAAACACTTAAATACAAATAACACTGTTTGAGGTAGTAAGGAAGATTATCGTAACTTAGTTGAAGTATTCTACGTAAACTCCCAAGGTCGTCGTTACTTTTCAATTCTGTAGCTAGGCAGTCATGGACTTTCTTCCATTCCAAACCTCCGTTTTTCTTCTTCGACAGTAGACCTCCTATTGCTACAATTGCAAGTGGCAGTCCCTCACACTTCTTTAAGATATTTCGAGACATCTCTTCCAGTTCTGGAGGGCATACAGCCTTATGTTCCCCTCTGAAGGCTTTCATACAAAAGAGGGTCCAAGCTTCATTTTCTAATAAAGCTTGGAGTTCATAAACATGACTAGTGTTCTCTATAGATTCAGCCAAGTTACTTAAACGTGTAGTGAAGATAATTCTACTACCACAGTTACAATCAGGAAATGCATACTTTATTGTTTCCCAAGCGTTTACATTCCATACATCATCCAAAACAATGACATACCTCCTTCTCCATAGATAATTTCTTAGAGCATCAATTAATTGGAAGTCAGTCATTGATTGCAAATTATCCGGAACAGGTTCGTTTGCTGTCACCAGAAACCCCTGCAGAGCAACTCGTAGGAGCTCCGTGGATGCAAACGATTTGGAAACTGTAACCCAAGAATGGGTATCAAAGCTTCTTCTGATGGGGTGGCTGTCATAGACTTTCTTTACGAGGGTTGTTTTTCCCAACCCACCCATTCCAACCACAGAGATACTGGAGAGCTTTTCTTCTCCTTCTACAAGCCACGAAACCAGTAGATGTTTTGGGTTCTCAATTCCCACGACATCAGCTTCATCTAAGTAAAGAGCAGCTAACCGGGGATCATGCCATTTCTCTACGGTAGCACTGGAGGTTGATGGCATGTCTATCCTATTCAAAGAAAATGCATTTCTTCTCTCTGAAATGGCTTTCACCCTTGCTTTAATGCTTTGTAGCTGTACTGCCAGACGGTGCCGTGCACTTAATTTACGGATGGAACGATATGAATTGCGAAGATAATGGATAAAACCACTCCCGTGAGATGGAGCAAACCGGAGCATGAACTCTTCAAGAATGTCCTCAGCATCATATGCCACATCTCTCACTTGTTTGACCCAGGCTCTCAGTCCTTGATCACTCTCACTCCTTTTCCTCCGCATCCTGAAGGAAAGATTTCATGCTATACAAATCATCCTGTAGTTCAACGATTCCCCCTCTAACTCCTCCCAAGAACCGTGTTTCTTCTGCTACAAAGGAAGCCAGTTTCTCGAGCACCACCTGCACTGCGATCATGGCCATGGCTTCTTGCTCCAGAATCAGCAATCCTGATCTCTTTTCTCTCGCCAAAATTTGAAGAAAGGAAGAACAAAAACCCTTGATGCAGTTTCTATCTCAGATGTTTGCTACAGGGTTCCAGGCTTAATTAACAATTCCTTATACTGATTCATTGTGCATGAAAGATAACATTTTTTTCATTTAAGATAATTATTACGTGGACCATATGGCCCTAGGCAAATTAAGGCCTCACATATAGCCAGCTATAGCATGGGATAGCCAGTGGTATCATTTGTCATTTTTATAAGTTAGGGGGCTGATATGGTATTTAAAAAATTATGATTTTTTTTTTAATTTTAAATCTTAAGACTAATACCTAACTAAAAATTCCTTCTGCTGATTCATTGTTCATGTGATAATGTGCTTGGCATGTGTCCAACAACACATGTCATATTGCAATAGGATAACATTCTTGTGTTTTCACATGGGCAGGAAGCTACCTAAACCTCTGATACATGTGATTTACTCCTGGTTTTATAAATTAGAGTGTAAATTGTAAAACCCAACCAATAAGATATCTACATGCATGTTATCACTAAGTGTAAATTGTAGATTAATATTTTTCACCAGTAAGTTATCCTAGTGCTTGCTTGAACTTGCTCAACAAACAGATTAAAAAAATGAAGTTTCACCGATCAGTCATCAGAGTCTGTAAATGTTACAGATGATTTAAGTTTGTTTACCAAATTTTTCAAGAACATGTTTGTCTTTGGTAGCTTATAGTCATAGCTGTGAACTCCAAAGAAAATTGATCTAAGAAACCAAAGTCCTGCAATGTAATTCCATTTTGTTCTAGATTGTACATGCATACAGGCTTGGTGATTATGCCCAAGAAGAAAACTAAAGAAATAGTAGATGAGTAGTGTACTGAAAATAAATATTTTTTTGGCATGTTAGAAGAAATATTATGTATTTTCATCATACTACATAGATTGGGTATAGAGTGTATTTTCTGTTGAGGTCAGTTTACACCTCAGATCTAAAACAATAGCACACAGGAATTAAAAAAGAAGAGGGATCGCAAGGGGTACAAGATTTGCAACCAAAAATATGAACTGACATGTTGAGGAAACAGAAGGGAGGTGTTTTTTTAAACATAAGGCAGATTTTTTTTATTTTCTTCCTTTTGGTCATTAAATTTTTAAAAGGGGCTTTGATTTGATTCCTACAAGTTGCTGGCAAATCTTCAGCGTTTCGACAGGCAGCCTCATGAACAAAAGAAAGGCATTCTGCGACCTCTCCAAGCTTCTCGTTGCTACCCTGTTCCGATTAGAAACAGAGATTCAAGAATTATTTTCTTATATTATTTTTCTAACACGAAAATCATAATTTTGCTCTTGAAAGAAACCCATTAGAATTAATGTCGTATTATAATTGACATAATTATTTTCTACTTCTGAAATCTTATCATTATCATTTTTTAATTTACCCTTCCAACCTAGCTACTTCCATATCTCTCCCATTGATAAATCATTTTTTTTGTACCCCTTCCACCCTCCATAAAGTTACCATTTAACTCCGCTTTTGAGATTAAATCTTAAACTTCTTTAGATTAATTTTTTCGTACCCTTGAAATTGTTATAAACACAAGTAAAAGATGTGGAAAACTCCTTTACCCACGTATCAAGCATACCCTAATACATAACACTGGTTAAATCTTGACTTATATAACATTTCAAGTTAATGGCTAGGATTACGCAAAATGAGAAATAATAGATGAGTAGTATACTGAAAATAAATATATCTTATACGTGGAGCAGGTATAAAATCAAGTCCTCTTTCTAGTTTATTTTCTATATAAAGATTTATAATAACTTTTGAAAAATAAAAATAAAGCAAAACAAAATTAAATATTTTAAAAATCTTTCTATATTTATAATATTCTTATTACTTAGAGTTTTAACTTATAACAGATCAAGAGACCTAGTTTGAAAAGCATTTGAACATAAGGACTTCAAATGCTCTGGGCCATGGGTCGAGACTTGAGAGGTGGTTGGTTTCATAATGGCCCATCTTTCCTAAATCTCACACCAATTAAACAATCAAAATCAAACACTGCATGCAAGCAAGCAAGATCTTAAAACACATTTTCTTACGAACACAAACAAAATCTTTCCTTTTTAACAACATTTCACATACGACACAAGGTTCAATCCATCAGGGCATAGCAAGAATATAAATAAAGGACAGAACCAAAAAAACAAAAATCATTACCTGAAAATCGGTGAAAACCGACGGAATCACCAACAGAATCTTTTCGTCCGTAATTTTTAACGACAGAAATAATTATGTCTCCAATAGTTATATAAATATATTTATATAACTACGAAAGAAGAAAATACATTGATTAAAATATTGATGTGTTTGAATAAAGAAAGTTAGGGCAGAGATGACCGACATAGACCAACGAGTGGGCCAATAAAATTGAAAATGAAAGACAATATCAATGGCTTGCAAAAAAAAAAAAGTTTTATGTTAAATTTATCTATATGTTAAATAACTTGATTAACTTAATCCTGTAATATTGAATTATTGATGAAAACATTATCTAAAACATGATTAATTGACATATTTAAAGTCAAATAAAAAAGAAACCCCCCTTACTTTCAATATTAAAAATTATTTTTCAATATAAACTCTTTAATATATAAAAATTTAACATAATTAAAATAAATTGTGATTATCGTTTGAGCAATTGATTTGATCACGGGCCCTACAATTATTTTCATTAGTCTGTTAATGTTTTTCTTCAAGCTTGTGGAACGGGGTGTTCCTCCAACATGTTGTGTAAGCTACTTTGCTTTTTTCTTCGTAGACTGGGGAAGTCATTTGTTCGAACATTTGATTTTCTGACAAGTCTCTTAATCTCATCATCCACTAGCACTTGTTTACTTAAACGTGTAGTGAAGATAATTCTACTACCACAGTTACAATCGGGAAATGCATACTTTATTGTTTCCCAAGCGTTTACATTCCATATATCATCCAAAACAATGACATACCTCCTTCTCCACAGATAATTTCTTAGAGCATCAATTAATTGGAAGTCGGTCATTGATTGCAAATTATCCGGAACAGGTTCGTTTGCTGTCACCAGAAACCCCTGCAGAGCAAAAGAGGTGGAAAACTCCTTTACCCACGTATCAAGCATACCCTAATACATAACACTGGTTAAATCTTGACTTATATAACATTTCAAGTTAATGGCTAGGATTTTGCAAAATGAGAAATAATAGATGAGTACTATACTGAAAATAAATATATATATTATACGTGGAGCAGGTATACAATCAATATAATTTATTCCGGAGCAATAAAATAGATCAGGATAAGACCCATTAATTTGGATTTTGAATATAAGTATATGCATTGAGTTTTGCATATTAATTTGAAAGTTATTTGGATTTGGTTAGAGAATAATGTCAAAATTAGATCAAATCAAAACTTTGCTCCAGTCGTGGATTTTAACTTTCAAGAGTCAAACCATTGGGTAGAGGTAGGGTTGGATTTAATAACTATAGTTGACAGCCTAATTACAAAAAAACAAAGAAACAAACATTTGATATAGAAACTTTTTTAGGAAAATAAATAATTTACTTTGTTAATTTTATTTTCCTATTCATTATTATAAGTTTTTGAAAAATAAAAATAAATCAAAACAAAATTAAATATTTTAAAAATCTTTCTATATCTATAATATTCTTATTTCTTAGAGTTTTAACTTATAGTAAAATTGATCCAGAGAACTAGTTTGAAAAGCATTTGAACATAAGGACTTCAAATGCTTTGGGCCATGGGTTGAGACTTGAGAAGTAGGTGGTTTCTTAACGGGTATGGGCCAGATATATATATATATATATATATTCTTTAATGCTTACTCTATTGGATAGGCTTAATGCCCTGCAGGTAATAACCAGGATAGGAGTCCGACTTAATTAGAGTTGATAGGGCACAAATATATATAATATTGTGCTCCGATTAATACAAAAACAATAATAATAATAATTAGGGTAATCTGTTCTTTTATTCGGCTTTCTAACCTTCTCAGAATTGCATCAATTAAGAAGCATTAATGGCCGCAGAGAAGGTTACTATAGACCATGAAGAAGCTGTCGATTTTGTAAGGAAGGTGCAGAAGCGCATCAACAAGGAGGCTTACAAAGACTTTTTGATGACTTTATCTGCATACAGAAACAAGTGCAAGGACGTGGCTGATGTGTACAGAGATGTGGTTGAGCTGTTTGCAGACTATCCTGATTTGTTGGAGGGGTTTCACAGATTTTTGCCAACTTCTGAGGTCATAGCTGATCTCGAAAGCAAATTGCAGATTCTATAGATATAAACAAACTTGAGTTGTGATCAAATTGAGTCATTAATTGGTTTTATATATAATATTTTCCTGTAAACTGACATCTTACAATGTGTTTGCTTCCAGTAGTTTTGCATGTTAACTTAAGGTTGCAAAGCCAAGAGCATATTAGAGGTACAACACAGTGGTTTTTTTAGTTTATTATTGGTGTCTGGGCTGGTTTGTTCACGCTTTGACTAATCCCACAGGCTCTGAAGTTAACGATTATTTAAGTCTCCAATAACCTTGAGGTTTGTAGAACTCGAATTGATAATCTCTGAAAAGCAAATTCAGGGCATAACCAATTAAGTTATACCCCAAAATTACACCATAGTATTTTATATTCATTAATGATGTGGGACAAGAAGAAATTATAATAAGGTTATTTAGTTTATATTTAAATTAAGGATATATTGATATTTTTTATAGATTAATAATAAAAAAATTTACTCGTTTTTTTCCTTGTAAAATAATATTTACAATGTTTAGGGTTTTTGTTTCAAGTGTTTTTCACCTATATTTTATCTTTTTTATAAATATTATTTTTATTTTGTTGTTTTCATTTAGATATATATTTAAAAAAATCACATTACAAGCTAATCTTCAAAGTATATATTTATCTAATTTTTAATTACTATACTTATGAATATTAAATTTAAAATTTTATGTGGCATATGTTTAAACATGTAAGAGATTTAACAATAATTATTTTAAATATGTACGTGAGTTAACATCATTTGTCAACCTTCAATGTCTTCCATTTTCATGTATATTAAAGATATATTAAAAAAAAAACATTGTAGTTAAATATTGTTCCCTCAATTATGACAAATTGTGTCTCCATTTGTGATTGATAGTTAAGTCAACAACTAAAACTTTGACTATTGATGAAAAAATTATTTAAAATTTTCATTTTTTGTTTTTATATATAGTTTAAGCAAATGCAAACATTAATTCAATCTATAATTATCAAGTTAACCTTTATATTATAGTTTTTAAATCTAATTCAGATCAATTGACACAAAGCAAGTTTAGAATCACTGTTCGAGTGGATTAACATCCAATCAATTATCAACCTCCACTATCTTTCATTTTCATGTATATTAAAGTTATATAGTTTATTAAAAAAACATTGTAGTTAAGGGTGTGTTTGTTTAGTTTTAACTTCGATATTTGCGGTGTAAAAAACACAGTTAAGTATTTGATAATATACTAAACTGCGTTTTATATTATAGAGTTCATCAAAAAATTAAATTTGAAATGCAGTTTTTGTAAAATAATTTTTACATATTTTTTTAATTGAGTTTTGTAAATTCTCTTAATTATGACAAATTATCTCTTTACTTGTAATTGACCGTTGTCAACAATAAAAACTTTGACTATTGAGAAAATATTATTAAAAAAATTCATTTTTTATTTTTTAGTTTAAGCTTTTCACATATGATAACATGAATTTAATAATATCAAGTTTCTAAATCAGATTTTAAATATGGATTTTTATATTACTATTTCCTGAGTTAATTTCTATCTATGTTTATTTCTTGAGTTGCCCTTTTAAATTAAAAGTTTAGGGTTGACTCAAAACAAGTTTATGATTGGGAGTCAAGTATGTTAACTCAAATTAATTCTGATTAATTTATTTTTTTATATAAAAAATAAAAATAAAATTATTATTTATAAAATACATCAAAGATTTTTACTGAATTTTATCAGGTCAGGAATCAGCTTTTTATCCAAGTCGTAACAAATCAATTCTTCTTTCACTTTTATTAAAATCTGGCTTAGTTTAGACCTTAGATCACAAAAATTAAACCATCATGTGAGATGAGGTTTTAAAACAATGATTGCCACCAAGTCCGACCGTGGTACCCCATCCTTCTAGTGTTGGACTAAATTGAATACAAGTTAAGTTGTAGGACTAAAGATAACATCTAAGTAACCTCCCAACCGGGCAGGTACAAAGCGTGACATTGATCATTAACCCCTCCCCTGCGGCCTTGTTCATTGGTAAAGTTTTATCAACTCTTTACTCATTTCTACTCGGCAATTAAAGACTCCGGCTAGAAGGAGCTCTTTGGAGAGTGTCAAATGCCGTCGGAAGACTAAATCCGGTGACCTCCCAACGATTCTCTCTCCGGTAAGTTAGAACTCCAATCTCATCCACCCCTTTCCTCCCCCTCCTTCCGATAGGGTTTTTAATCTGAAATTGAAAAAGAAAAAAGTAATTTTTTCAGTGACTTAGGGTTTTGTTTAGCGTAATTTTGTTGTAGTTTCTGTTGATTTTTTCGTTAGGTTCTTGTGGTTCAGTGATTATGAATGGCATTGCAGTGATTGAAATGAACATGCAGCCTTGATTGTACATTGTTCATGTCTTCTAAGCCTTTCATTGATTTTGCTATTATTCTTTCTTTTTGAGAACTTTTTGCTTGGAAATTCTAAGAATTAATTTTTTTTGGCAATTTTTGTTTCTTTTATGAGAATATTGTACTTGGAAATTCTAATAATTAATATTTTTTTTCTTTATGAGAATGTTGTTCATAATTTCCAAGAATATCCAGTCTAAGTTTTTGTAAGATTGCTTCAAATATAGTAATTTTTTTATGGGGTTGAATGTAAGTGGAAGAGTGGGGGATTGATTTGCCAATATAGGGATACTTCGGTTTGGTTTGGTCAATTGCTTGTGAAACATCAATGTTAAGCCTGACCTGGTTTGATCTCATGTTGTTGTTGTTGTTGTTTGTGGTTTACAGCTTGCAGGATGGGAAATGATACCAAGGTTAGTCGTAAAGGTAAGGATGAGGAAAGTAATGATATAAAAGGGAGAAACATTGGTAACAGATCATCAAGCAGTTTGGGTGCTGCTAATGATACTTTTGGTCTAAGAAAGTCAGCTAGAGAAACATCATTCAAGAAAAACTTGACTCCAAGCCCTTCAAGTAGTAGAAAGTCTGAACGTATTGAGAAGCAGACCCCCCCTGCAATTCCTCCTGTTACAAGGAAATCTGAGAGATTGGTTGAGAAACAAAGTTTACCGACTCCTTCTAGAAGGCCTGAGAAGGGTAAGAATCAGTCGTCATCTAGTTCTTCTGGTTCAACGAAGTGTGGTAAAAGCTCGGGCTCTTTAATTATGAAGGAAAAGCACAAGAAAGAAAAGAGTGTGAAACAACTTGAAACTGAAGAAGTTGGAAACACTGACAAACCTGTTATCAAAACTGTCCTGGTTGGAATTAAGAGAATGGATGCTCGTGCTTACAGGGAACTGTTCAAACAGAAACAAAAGAAAGCTAAACTGGAAGGTAGCCAAGATCTGATAGTAAATAGGACACCTGGGGTTGATACTGAGGTGAAGAGTGGTTGCAAGGTGATGTCTTCTAAACAAAAAAGAAGTATTGACGACTTGAATTTTGATGCTATGGAAATGGTTTCAAATGAAGATGGCGATGCAGCTCCATATGAGTGCGGCAGAACTGATTCTGTGGATTCATGTTCCGAAAGGCAAAGGTTAAAGAAGCGCAATAAAGTGTCCAACAATAACACTGATTCGCCTTCTCTGAAAGCTGCTTTAATAGGTAACTGGCTAGTTTCACTGTTGATTAATTGTTCTGGTTTTGTTCCTTATCCTGTATGCACAGATGGTACTCTTCTCAGAGCATTAGGTGGCAAACACTGTGAGATTTCCTTGATTTTTTTTAATTAATCTTCATAAAATGTCTCTTTTTCTGCAGGAACTTCTGGAGCTCCAGTGCATAAGATGTCTCAAGTCATGCCAAGTTCAATTGGCCTTCTTAACACAACTGATGCGAATCACGTTTCCAACTTCTCACAGTTGACTAGTAAATTATCACAAGTACTGAAAGCCGACATGGTTGGGTATAATGGAGGAAGGAACTTGCATGATGATTCTGAGAAGAGTCTCCATCTTTTTTTGAAGCCTGAGATAGCAAAACTTTGTGAAATTTTGCAACTCCCAGTATGCATCTCATCCCTCTGAAGAAGTTAATTTCTCTAGCACTTGTTCATGAATGCTGCAGTAGGTTCTTTGATGTGGTGTATTGGGTCTGCTTATCTACTGCTATTCTTTGTACTTTGAATTGGTTTCAGAATTGATTTTAAGCATAGAAATAAAGAAGAAAAAATCTGGTAAATACCCTACTTTTTGTGCATTCAAGCCATCAACCTTGCAATGATCCCTACTGTTGGCATTGGATTGAAATAACTGTTTAAGATCTGAATGAGATAAAGATACTATGAATTTCTTGGCCTAGAGAGCATTGCATTATTGGGCACTATTGAATTTCAATTTCACTCAATTCCTATTTGAAATGGAATATCATCACCATCAAATGTCGCGTTTGAATTTTATTTTTATTTGTTAATTTCTTGTTTTCTCAATGGCATCACAAATCCTCTCCCTTGTCATCCGTTGAAATAGGAAAATTTGTTTGATATTTCATGTTTCTTAGCATTCTGACAATGATGATCTGCTATTTTTTCCATCTCCTCTAGTGTTTCTCTGGGTTGTGAGAGGCAAATCTTATGGGTCACTGAGTAACAATATAAAAGGAAAAAGGAAAACTTAAAAAATAGAAGAAAACTCTCTCTGGTCTTAGTTGGCTTACATTGCCAGGACTCAATTAACCAAATTCTATCTTCACTCTATTAAAAGTGAGGGAAATGATATGCTTACTGCTTTGATGGGTTCTTTTACTTTATTAACATGTTTACTCTGGACTTATGAATTTGCTGGATGTTGCTGGGTCATGTATCGGGAAACATCATTATTTTCATAATTGATCTCAAGATTATGCAGCAGTATTTCTTCTATGATGTTGTTATGTTGACATGTTTCACTATCCCTTCAGGAAAATGTCAAAGTCATGGTGGAACAGTTTCGGGAATATGTACTGAATAATCACCATGTCAGTAGAGAACCACCTAGCTTATTGCAGGGATTTCTGATATCCTTGGTTAGAACCTTCTTTTTTCTATATTTTCCTGCTGTTTGATCATTAATTTACTTGTGACACAACTCTTACACCTTCTGATTAAAACATAATAATTCAGTCACTACTGTAAAATGATGCTTTACCATGTTCATGTCATTTTGGATCATGGTTGTTGAATTTGAGGATATTTTGAAATGTTCATTGCATTTGCAATAGCTTTAATATCTTACTGGTTGGTTTTGAATCTGAGAGATCTCTAAATGCATGACATGTTATCTACCTTTTCTAAATTGTTAATTCCTATTTTTGCAAAGCGACTGGTTGTTTTAAGAAGTGTAAATTGACTGAGTTTCAAAAACTAACGAGCAGAGTTGAAGCTTTTGTATCCTCTGTTGGGGTCAGTTTACACCTTCAATCTAAAGCAATAGTATGTAGGAATTAAAAAGAGGAGGGATCGCTGGGGATACAAGATTTGCAGCCAAAAATATGACCTGACATATTGAGGAAATTGAAGGGAGGTATTTTTAAAAAATACCTATATCAAACATTCTAGTATGCTTTTTGTTGAATGCATTATTTACTCCTTGTGAATAAGGTGATTGTTTCAGTGTAATGAAGGATTGTGGAGCGGGCTTTTTATCTGAATCGAGGTTGGAATTTATCATATCTGATTATTTTGAAGATGAAAAAAATCTTTCATATTCTACTACATCCTCTATTTAAGAATAGTAGGAAGACCTGGATAAAAAAGAATTGTAAACATGAAATAAGTCGATTAGAAATGTGAAATTCTAATCACACTTGGAAGATATGATTCTTGTTTCTTAGGTCCTATCTATTTATCCAGGAAAGAAAATAATTTAATGGGAAAGTGCCTAAAGCAAACTAAAACAGGTTAGTTTGCCCTCTACTTGTAAGATCTTTATCATAGGATGGAAACTACAGTGTCAATGGATTATTTTCCTTTTTTTTTTTTTCATACTAATTGGATTTAAAAAATTTGGTGTTGACATTCTTGACTTCAGCGGTCTGTCTCTCTCTCTCCATGTTTCTGTTCATCCCTTGCTTTTTGGTACTTCTGCATTTTCTATATCTGTGATAATTACTGAGCATGCCTTCTTTTTTCCTTGGTTGTGAACTGTGCTGGTGAGTGATCACATAAATGTTTGATACCTTTTGCTGACGGCCTGCTTTACTTTGTGCTGTTCATATTGCAGTGTTGGACTGCAGCTTCCATGCTAAAGCACAAACTTGATCACAAAGAATCACTTGCACTTGCAAAAGAGCATTTGAATTTCAGCTGCAAGAAAGACGAGGCAGATTTCGTTTACTCAAAGTTGCGATGTCTGAGGAAAGTATTTCTTTATCGCACTGGGACTTGTAAGGTAGCTGGCTCTCCAAAAGCTTCAGGTTTTTCATTAGAAGATTTCAGTCAGAATCAGTCAAATGGAAGATCTTCACTGTCAACACCATCTAACAAGCAAAAAGTGAGAATGGAGGTTGAAAACCTCAGATCTGGTCAGGAGTTCTCCATGAATCAGGTCCTTTCTCATCTGGAATTGGCACAAAAAGATTACTCAAAAAGTATCAAAGACATTGAAAAGAAATGTGATAAACAGATGAGGAAGCTATTGCAGAGGCAACAAGAAGAAAGGGAAGAGTTTGAAAAGAAGTATGAGCAAGACAAGGCAGAGCTCGAACATAAGCAAAGAACAGAGGCAGCTGTTATTCGTTTACACAGTAATAGTTCAGTGGATAAACTTAAGATGCTGGATAATGTATATGCAAAAGAGTTCGAAAAACTTAAACGGCAGATGGATATGCGTCTTAATAATCTTTTGAAGTTGCAACTGGCTACAAGGAACAAGTTGCAAGAGAGGAAGGCTCAATGGATTGAAGGAGTGAAGTCCTGGGCACATGCTGAATTAATAAGTAAACCACCTGGAAATGAGTCTGGATATGATCAAGAAAACACTGTCACTTTGAATTCTTGTTCCAAAGAACAGACTCCCAAACGAGTCCAAAGCATGCCAGATGGAGATGTTCCACTGGAAGTTCCTGAAACTGTGAGTTCAAATGAGGATGTACTTCCTGGGGTAATGGCTGCTTCCAAACCAATGTCCGATGGAGCTGCATCCAGCATGCTTGACCAAGAGGTTCCCTTGGAAGTGCCTCAGACTGCAACTGCGAGGGATGTTTCAGAGGATGTTGTGTCTGTAAATTCATCTCCATGTGAAGAACAAATTCCTGATTTGAAGATTACATTGGGAATACCTGAGGCTAACAGCTGTAATGATGGTCCTGAGAACAGCATTCATAAATTATCATCTGAAGACAGTTCTGGTAGAGTTGCATTAATGGTGCCTGATAGAGAATTTCCATTGGGAGTGACTGAGATTGTCAGTTCCACCGGTGGCATGGAGAATGCTGCTTCTTTAAGTCCTTCACCTTCTGAAGGACAAACTTCTGCCAGAACCACGTCTTGCATTGATGGAAGAGAAGTTTTATTGGAAGTGCCTGAAACAGCCCCTCCGGAAGCTGAGGAGGCCGTTAACACAGCTTTGGATAAAGATGGAGTAGCCAGTATGGAATTGGGTACTGCCATTGAAGTTGATAAGCAGAATGGTGCAGTCTGTATTCTTAATCAAGAGTCTCACAGTGATGTAGCAGCAGTCAACCTGCAAAATGGAGAGTCTCTGTTAGAAGTGTCTGAAAACAATAGAGTCAACCAGTCAGATGAAGTGGTTCCATCAGGGGTTTGTGAAACTCCAGTGGTAGGGAGTGGTACCACTGGTCAAGAGAAAAGTGGAGTTTGTGTTACCACCTTGGCTTGTGGTACTGGAGTTGATCAGCAGGCTGGAGTGCTTCCATCAGGAGGTTTTGAAACTGCTACTGTTGCAGAAGTGGGGAGTGGCCCCACTTGGAGAGAGATTGACAGAATGCCTGCTGTAGCCTCAGATAGTAGTCAACCAACTGAACCCTTTAGATTGCAAGATAGAGCTGCACAATTTTGTGATAACTGGATTGCTTTTCAACAAAGTGATGCCTCAGCATCCCAACCTGTTGTAGTGTCCAATCAATCTCCAAATGATGCACCTGTCAGAGAGCATACGCTGCATTTGTTACCATCCATCGACTCCCCTACTAGTTCACAGCTTACAACTTCATTTGCGCAACATGTGCCTATTGATTTGATAGCTGTTGGTGGACCACAGACTCATATATCAAACATGAGGACAGAACCTGTTACTTCTAGAATTAGCAATCATTCTGCAACTGCACCTGCTGTTCGAATGCCTGTATCCACGTCTCAAGATCCACTGCAAAATGAATTGGATAGAATACGCACAGAAACGGACCAAATTATCAAGATCCACGAAGATACAGTCTGTTTTCTTTTGACCTATTTGTATTATGTGCTCAAAACACACCTTGGGTTTTGCCTTCCATGTGAAAATTTCTTTTCTATTTTGCAGAAGCTGCAGCTGAAATCTGATTGCGAGAAGGAGATACAGGAAGTTGTCGCTCAAATTCGCAGAACGTATGATTTTAAACTTCAGGATTTAGAATATGAATTCCTTCGTAAGAAGAAAGAGATGGATGACAATCAAAACAAAGTTCTCATGAATAAGATATTGGCTGAGGCATTCAGGACCAAGTGCAAGGATAATAGGGCATCTAGGCAGCAAGGTGGGTAACATGTCCTTCTATTAAAAATATTAAAATAATACTAAGGTAAACATGAGTCATGAAAATGTAATTATGAATCCATTTGAGTCTCGGTTGAACCTAAACCTGGTTGAAATGTTGGTGGCATGCAGAGATGACCTCTGGTGTTATGCAGCAGCTGCTTCAGCCATCCCAACCTTCTACACAGAGACCTTCTATTGTTACTGGCCCGTATTCAACTGGTCTTCCTGCAGTTAGTCTGCAGACAACTCCCACATCTTCCCTTCCTGCCCCACATGTACAGGCTGTTCATTGCTCTGCACTTTTTTCAGCCACCCCAACCAGACCACCACATATCAGCTCCATCTCTCCTACCACAAGCAATCTCCAAGTTGGTACTGAGATTCGAGCACCTGCTCCACACCTGCAACATTTTAGACCTTCAGCATCCATGTCGGCAACTAGTCTTTCTGCCTTCCCAAGTGGGATCCTTCAACATGTACCTACAACTTCTCCCACACTTTCTGAGTTTCCTTCTATAGCTCCAGCAACTGTGCAACAACCTGGTCCTCAGATTATGACAAATTTGCTCAAAAGCATGGGATTTTTTCCTTCTAGAACATCCTTCCCCAGGCCAGAATCGTTAATGGATGTAGATAATCAAACGAGCACAGAGATCCCTTCCGTAGCTCCTGCAACTGTGCAACAATCTGGTCCTCAGATTATGACAAATTTGCTTGAAAGCATGGGAATTTTTCCTTCTAGAACATCCCTCTCCAGACCAGAATCGTTATTGGATGTAGATAATCAAACAAGTACAGATGCAACTCAGCCCTGCAGTTTTCCCCCGCTAACAGATTTGAATTATAACATAAACCCATTGGCTCAAGAAAGTGAGGTTGTTTGTTTATCAGATGATGATTGATGTGGTCGGTTAGTTTCATCTTCGTAGTGTAGATCATAATGTGTAGTTTTGTTTTTTGGAGCACTACTTCCGAGAGTCCTCATTGTGTTGCTAACCTTTTTGCTGCAGAATTTGTGGCTGTACATAGTTGAATGCTTCTCCTAGGTTATGTGCAAGTTCATATCATTCGCATTCTCATGCTGTTTGAGTTTTTTCAGGTTTTTATTTTTTATTTTTTTCTTTCTATAATGCTTGTAGGCTTATCATCTGTGCACTACCTTGACTGGTTTTGCTTCTAAGATGCTAATCAAAATGACTTTGCATTGAGTGTGGAATTAATCATTTTTTGATTTCATCAGTGCAACTTTTTACCCAAAGTTGAAATTTTACCGAAGATTTCGAAAATTGTTATGGAAGTCATCTTTACAAGAAATAGTTATGCTTGGTTCCCAGGGAATTTCATTGCAAGTATTATGATAGATTGTTTAGAAATGTTTCCAAATGTTTTCAATAGTCGAGTTGAACATGAACATGGTGGTAGCGATTGGTTATTACTTGGAATAGAGACACCGTTTCTGTCTTTATAATCATAGAGGTGTTTCGGTCAGATACCGATGGGCTCTGGGTCAGTCGAGGTGTAGTTAGTTTTTATTTTGTGGAAT
>Ga0325403_1000146_pt1 | contig 39856 bp, 26 predicted proteins | sample PopdelMetagenome_19_FD_205665 | JGI IMG/M metagenome (GOLD analysis project Ga0325403, IMG submission 205665) | Populus deltoides microbial communities from Bellville, Georgia, United States - Xylem-PdKOR-R4 | ecosystem: Host-associated > Plants > Phyllosphere > Stem > Wood/Secondary xylem... | reverse complement strand
TTGGTAAAAATATATTGTAATATTTTTTTTATAAAAAACTTACAATAGTTTAAATAGGTACCTCACCGACATAGTTTAGAAGGGCAAATAAAAGTCTGGAAAAATAAATGCAACAATCCAAAATTAAATACTAAAATTGGAAAAATAGAATCTTCAAGGAAAAATAGATTGATAAAGGTTGGTGGTTCCATGAAGGAGAAAGTCCCGAAAGACAGAAGATATTATGAGTCTGCTACATATTGTGTCTCTTTTTTGAATTTTTTGCCGATTTTAGACCTTTGATGAACTTTAAGTCTCTAACTATTCTCTATACAGAAAATCGGACAAAGATTGATAAAGGTTGTTGGTTTCATGAAGAAGAAAGTCCCAAAAGAATAGAGATGTTATGAATCTGCTACATATTATGTCTTTTTTTTTTGATTTTTCTGCTGATTTTAGACCTTTGATGAACTTTTATGTCTTTAATTATTCCTTACACTGAAAATTCTATTGTATTAGTCTATTAATACTGTAAACCCCAAGAAAAAAATAGATAAATAAAAGCGAAGAAATTCATGCATAAATCAAAACTGAAATTCAGAAATTTTTGAATATAAATTTCCGAGCGAAATAATTCGAAACATTCTAATAAACCCGGTACTGTTGAGGGTTGGATTTAATTGAAGAAAATAATATACTTAAAAGAAAAAGGGTGCCTAAATGCAAATAAGAAAAAATATAGAGTATAAATACTCTCTCCTCACCAAAAATCTGTAGGAACCATAAGGAGAGAAAATTGGGAGTTTTATACCCATTCTTGAGAAATCAAGAGAGAAACACTAAAATTTCAAGAACTCATCCAAGATTAAGAGTTTATAGATGGAATAAACACTTGAGAACAAATGATTACTAAGAAATTGAACAAGAAGAAAAGAAAGGAGGGAGTTGAAAATCTTCAACTGGTCGAAGATCAAAATCTTAATTTGTACCGGGTAAGGTGTTCTAAACATGATCTTAAAAAAGTTCATTTTAAATTCGATAAAGAATTGATGCCTTGATATTGAATCATATGTTAGGGTTCTTAGATATAAATTGGGGAAAAAAAAATACTTATTGTTGAGATTAAGTTAATCCCTGTGTGTGGTATGTAGTTTATGAAAGTATTGTGTGAAGGGGAGAATTAGGATGCGGGTTCCCCATAGAAATTATAGATTTGAATGTTAGCTAACCAAAGAAACTGGTCTTGCTCAATTTGGAGATGTAGAACTCCAGTTATGAGTTACCAATTGAGACCGAGTCGTAACTGATTATGTAGGGCAGTAGGACTAATTAGTTAATGAGCAATTTTGACTATCTTGGAGGCAAAACTGGGTTCTCCTCCCTTCAGAGAACTTGTAGCCTCATGTCTTAGCTTTCTAACAAGATCAATCTCACTTAAAATGGAGTTTTAGAACTTTAGATATAGTTAAAAATCTGATGAGTGTTCAGACAGTAACAATTGAAAATTGGACAGTAACAGTTCAAAGTTGGATAGTAACATTTAAAAATTAGACAATAACAGTTCAATGTTTAGACAGTAACGGTTGGATAGTAATAGTTGAAAATTGGACAGTAACAGTTCAAAGTTGGACAGTAACAGTTCAATATCTAGACAGTAACGGTAGACTTTCACGTGAATACTATATATAAGAATATAAAAGAATTGAGTCATACGAACACTTGCACATTGAGATACTAACTCTGAAAATATACATGATATATGTATGTATGTTATTATGAGGAAATGAACATGTATAGAAAGTAACATATGAGTAATAGATGAATATGGATTCTCTATAATATCGGCTTGAAGGAATCATAACCAAAAACTTCCTTATGATTCAGGAGGAGTAACAAGGATTGGATCTTCTGTAAGGGAAGGTCGCGAGACAGGTGAAGCAGGTGCGTGATTTTCCTCCTATTTGCACTTATACAATTTAAAATTCTTCTGGTGAATGCAATTACAATAAATGGCATGTTCAATGTAAATAAAGTCTAGCGTAAATACAAGATTAGCTTTGGCTAATGGCATCCGTGATAGAATTGTCGGGACATGAATTACGAGATTAGCTTCGGCTAATGGCATCCGTGATAGGATTGTCGGGAGATGAATTGCGAGATTAGCATGATAGGATTGCCGGGAGATGATTTACAAGATTAGTTTTGACTAATGACAACCGTGATAGGATTTCCGGGATATGAATTACGAGATTAGCTTTGGCTAATGGCATATGTGATAGGATTACCGGGAGATGATTTACGAGATTAGCTTCGGCTAACGGCATCCGGCTAATGACATCCGTGATAGGATTACCGGGAGATGAATTACAAGTTTAGCTTCGGCTAATGGCATCCGTGATAGGATTGCCGATAAATGAATTACAAGATTAGACTTTGCAAGGCCACCCAGTTCATGCAAGTAAATAAAAGTATTCAAATTAAGAATATATAAATGAGTGTTAATTGGGTTTAAAAGATTTACAACCAAAATATAAGTTCTCTATTATAATTCTTATGGATCCGATAGAAAGTTAATACTTCATTCGTATTCATTACATGAACATATAAATCTTTATCAATATAATGGTATATTTATTTATGTATCAGGTCCATCAAATATCCAGGGAGATCATTAGTTTAGGACTCTACTTGTAAAGCTTATGTAAATATTTAACTTAAACAAAAGGGAATTAAAGCGTTTATGTAGTATACTTTTGTGTAAACCTTGATGTATTTACAAAAGTTTAGCTTAACATGTAGTATTTTAGTTATCTTGTAATTAACCCTTTTGAAATATTTAAGAACACTTATTATGTTGTAAATGCTTTCTTCGCACGTTAGTATTCCTTTTCTTTTAAATTTTATGATATGATGTTTGGACTATGTTCATATTGAACTTCCTCGTAGGATATATATATATTGTGTGGATTGTATGAGGTGTGGAATTATGAGGTTTGATATAAGGTCCGGAATTATGGGACCTTGGGATGATAGGTTGATTGAGTAAATTGATAGCAGTCGATAAGTTGGGATGCCCTAAATGTAAATGAAACTCTGCCGAATTTTTGGTAAATAATAATAATAAAAAATTACCCTCAAATAGAGAGGATATGTTAGGATCTTTTAACATTGATCAAGTTGTATAGTCGGGCTGTTACACTCGGCATAACCTGGTAGAGATCTTTTTTTTTAATATGTTTTTCCACTTAGCCAAAGACCATTTGTTTTCATATTTTTCAGTTGGTTACTAACTCATATCAAATTTCTCTATATAAATACTAAAAGAATGTTTTATGTTTTCAATGTGGAATTTGAAGCCCATTAATATATGTACTCTATGTTTACAAGAAAAACATTGTGTTTTTTGAATGTGGGATAAAAAAATCTTTTTGATTTAAATACTTCAACTTAAAAAGATAATATAGTATCTTTTCAATATAGGATAAAAAACCTTTTTGAATAATCTTTTAGTCTATATCCGCGTGGATTGTTTCTTAATTTTTTTCATATAAAATATTAAAACCTCAAATATTTTATTTAATTTGCTCGTGTTAACCCGGTTCAACCCATGTGACCCGAGACTCAACCCTTGGCCGGGTCAATTCTTAGATCAAGTTTGATAACTATAAAAAAAACTTTGTCAATCAAATAAGGTCTTAACCATTCATCTTTGGATCCTAAATACACTTTCGCAAGAGATATGTGCATCATTTTCTTCTTTTTTTTTTCTTCTTTCTTCTTTCCTTTTGTTTCGAGAAATTTTTTTTATCGAAATGGGCAAAAGAATCAAACCTATATTGGTCGGACTCAGATATAGGTGTTAGACATGATATGGATCAGGATGTCGAAATTTGTCAAATTTAAAATTGAAGAAAGCTTTTACATCTAGATTTGTAGTCAATCTAATAGTATTTGTAACGGCATGGCCCAACATGCTGTATATTATCTGCTTTGGGTCTCCCAGTCCATCCATTTCCAGGGCTTCGACCCAGGTCCCCCTCACAGTTTTGTTCTTAGCAGTCACGCATGTCTCCAAAACGCATATAACATGTTAACAACCGGCACCACTTATAAGGCCCTGCTCTAGAAGCTCACTTCCGATGTGGGATATCACAATCCCCCCACCTTAAGACGAGCCGTCCTCGGCTCTGATACCAAATGTAATGGCCTGGCCCAACATGCTGTATATTGTTTGCTTTGAGCCTCAAAGTCCACCCATTTCCAGGGCTTGCACCCAGGTCCCCATCACGTTTTTGTTCTTGGCAGCCACGCATGGCTCCAAAACGCGTACAACATGTTAGCAACTAGTACCACTTACAAGGCCCTGACTCTGGACGCTCGTTTCCGATGTGAGATATCACATCGAGTCATCGGAGTTTCGGGTTGACTCGGTAAGTTGAACAATTTTCTCTAGGTCAATTGTAGGCCCAAGTTTTTAATGAAACAGACCTAGCCAAGACCCTAGGTCACCTGGATCTCTGGTTGACCCATCGAGCCTGATAACTATGGTTTTTATTAAAGATTTTTTTGGTTTAAGAATATGTTTGACAAACATTCCCTAAGCCTATTTTTATAGTTTTGATTTTAGAGAAAAATGAGTTTTTGTCAAATAAGACCTTAAAAAAAAAGAGTTTTGCTTGTTGCATATGACTCAATACTTAAAATATATATATATATATATATATATATATATATATATATATATATATATATATTGCACTTTATTTATAAGAAAGAGGAAAATATGTTTTTAGCATATTTTTAGAAAATTTTTGTACTTCTTTGCATTTTTACGGAATTTACAACAAGTTCGTAAAATTTCTTAAAGATTTAGCTAATATTTCAATAAGCCTACTTTTTTCCCTTTGAAAATCAATGGTTAACATTCTGGTATAAATGCTGGACCTATAAGTAGACTGATATTTAAATATTAGGAGTTGACTAGAAAATTCTCAGAATTATTTTGAATGTTCACCGATTTTAATTGAGAGTATTTTTCACCACAATATACAAGTTGTGAAAAATACTTTCTCCTTCTAGGATAGGTGAACTTTGTCAGGGCATCTACATAGATTCTTCTATTAATAATTTATTTACGCATACGAGCCCATAATAAATTTGAAATGCTAGATTTAGTCATGAGCGTAAATCTTTATACTGAGCCATAAATGGACCACCGGTTAGGAATCCATCAACACCTTCAAACCACATCCAAATCATACAATGCAACTTACTTCATGTAAGGTACATTAAGGGTACTAAAATTTTCTATAGTTATAACTAGTCCCTTACTTTGATATTTCAAATGAGATCAGTTCGTATCTAGATCTCCTAGTGACCTAAACTAAACAATTAGATGAGGAATCATTGAACTCAATGAGTGCATGAGTGTGACAATAAAAAAAAGCATTTACTATTTATATAACATATTGTATGGTGGATATAAGTCGGTAGAATTTGCACCTACTTTCAATTTATAGAGACATGCAAAAATAATAATAAATCTCGCAGTTAATTTTTTAATAATTAATAAATATTAGAATTTGAAAAAGAAAAATATAAATGCCTGTTGTAAATTATTAGTTTATTATTTATGTTTTTTTTTATATTTTATTAATTTTTAAGAGTAAAAGTTAAGATTAATAGTAAAAGGAAAAGTACATCGTATAATAAAGAAGAGAAAAAAGAACTTATAAGAAGCATCAACTTCAGGGTTTTCTAATTATGTCGAACTGAATAGAGCTTTATTTATATAATGAAAACCCAACAACATTTTTGCTGACTAAATTGTCAGGTGCAAAGCTAAGAAAATAAATAAAATACACTCCTTGGCTCGACTATGAACACCATGTTCATCTCAACTGTAAAGTTACCTTGAAGTAATGGATGAAGATGCCTTGCAAAGTTGCACATTTTTCCTTCATAGAAGCCTTGTTCCACGAATCCAGGATAATGTATTTCCACGGGGAAAATATCCCATTCTAGCATCTCCAATATCAGTCATCAGAAGTTACTGATGACCTTCCCTCGCTATCGCTGTTGCTGTCGCTGTTGCTGTCTCTGTCGACGCTGACTCTGACGCTGTCTCTGTCGCTGTCGCTGTCGCTGTTGCTGTCGCTGTCGCTGTCGCTGTCGCTGTCATCATTCAAGGATACTGTGTCTTCGCTGCATACAGCAAATTCCAAGATATCCCATTTTGGCAACTCCTTTCTTAAATAATTATTCCACCGCTCATTATAAATATGCAATGTTGTTCCTTGATTGACACTGCCTTTGCCATCTTCATCCTCCTCTTCAACATCTGGTTTTCCGTGGGCTGTTTCTCGGTCGTCGACGTTGCCATCTTCCTCTACATCGTCAATAGAGGATGCCATTCTTTGCCTGTAATCCCGCCTCTTAACATTTGGCTTTTCTTTGGCTGTTTCTTGGCCGTCACTTCCATTCTCCTCTTCATCATCGATAGAGGATGTAGCTTCGCTGTCATCGCTTTCCTCAACATACAGCTTTTTCAGGAATGTTTCTTGGACGTCACTGTCCTCCTCTTTATCATCAATAGCGGAATATGCTATTGCTCGCCTGTCATTCGGCTCATCAACATTTGGCTTTCCCTTGGGTGCAGTTTCTCGGCTTTCCCCATTGTTCTCTTCAACATTTGGCTTCTCTTCAACCAGATAGAACCCAAGCTCTTTTACTTGTACAAAATTGTCACCCTCTATTATTTCCATAGACAGTTCCAACTGATCTCCAGCCTCTATATCTTCCAACACTATGTACTTTATCCACGAACAGTTATCACTCTTAGGAGATATGGAATCTTCAAGCAACCGAAAACCATCGTCTGTTGAGATTTTGATACCAAGCTCACACTCTGCGGATTCGATCTCGCAAGCACAGACAGCCCAAATAACCAGTCGGACTTCACCATCCGAATCTGCAGATGGGGGTGCCTGAAATGATAACGAATAACCTTCTTCAGGATTGCTGATGAACCATTCTGGTAAAGAACCACCATCCAAGCAAATCGAATACTCATAACGCTTGCACAATGCCTATTAATTTCAACCAAAGGTGTAATTTAGACCTTATTCAACATAGATACGTACTTGCTAATGTTAAGTATATGTATGTGCAAGAGAGACAGAAAGATGAGAGTACCTCAGCAAGACTCTTCTTAAATTTTTTTGACAAAGTGTTGCTGCCCAATAAAGAAAAGTCACAGTCAGAAACATCTTCAATGCCCTGAATCTCTGTTAATTTTTCACAGCCATCCGCATCCAATGTCTCTAAACTCGAGGGAAGCTCTGAGATTGATTGAAGATTTGTGCAGTCCTCAACCAGCAAACTCTCCAGCTTCGAAAGCTCACTAATGCCAGAAGGAAGCGATTTAAGTCTCGAACATTGGTTCAAATTCAAGGAAACAAGTCTCTTCAATAGGCAAATAGATTCATGCACTTCAACTAATCTCTCACAATCTTCAAGTATTAATTCCTCTAAACATGGGAGTCCTAGAAAGTTTGGTGTTTTAGTAAACTTGGAATAGCTGAGGTTGAGGGTTTTTAGCTTGTTCAGAACCTGTTGAAGGAGCAAGGAAAATCAGAGGAAAGACAAAATTTTTAGTTGATGAAATCCAAGTTGCAATTTTATAGGGCATACTGGAGTTTTCCTACCTTCAATTCTTTGATGTTACAACTGTATTGCAGATCAAGAACAATGAGGTTGTCTAGATGAAAATCCAATGGTAAAGAATTTAAAGTAAATCCTTTCCAAGAAAGCCAAATCAACCCTTTAGGAAAAATTTTGAAGGACCCAGTAAGATGCACGCCATCAATCCGAAGTAATTGTAAAAATCTCATCTCTTTAAAGGATTCTGTCCTCAGAGTTAAGAATTTTGATGCTTGCACATCTAGGGTGCGACACTCCTCATCCTCTGTTCCGAGACACTCCTCATCCTCTGTTCCCAGACCATCCTCATCTTCTGTTCCCTGAAAAGATAACAAGATTTAACAAAATTTGTCATCAGTAATTACGTCCATGCAAACCTGTTTCTTAAAGAAATCTTAAAGTTGGACAAGGATCGATAAGACTCGGATTTGTGTACAGGACTATGCATATGGCTTTAGTTCTTACCATCTGGTAATTGGTCCATATATATAAATACAAAAAATTTTATACTAGTCCTCGACGTAAAATCTAGCTAATTGAATGCATAGATTATACTGATATTTAATGGGGCTGTCAGTAGGTTATATTGATATTTAATGTGTCACTATATTCAGCTTATCATTCACAACAATAACATATAATTCTTTATGTGAAAGAAAATTTATTACGGTATTGATTTGGGCAGTCTTACAGTTTGCATGGTGTCCTCATCAAATTCATCAAGGGTAAGACCCTCCACAGATTCTGTGCCCTGAAAAACCAACAAATTTTGACAAAATTACCAGAGGCAATGATCCAATCACAAAACAAAACTATTTCTTAAAACATTCCAAAGTTTGTCAAAAATAGAAATAAATCAATAAGACTCTGATTTATCTTTTAGTTCTTTACCATGTGGTTGATGAGCACATCCAATGCATCCTCGTGATCCCAGATTCTGCTGTGTTTTCCAGGATATTTATGCGAAGTTTGACGAACAATCTCCCTTCCCATTTTCTGTACTAGATCATTCATCATTATGGTATCGTCGAAATCAATTGTTATGAGAGATCTTTCTTCCAGAGATTGGATTCGGCTTCTTAGATCGTTACAATAACGATAACGACCTCCTAGTATTGAAGCTACAAAATCTACATCTTCTCCAACAAAAAAACATGCAATATCAAGAAATACACTCTTCAAATCATCTTCTAGTGAGTCATAACCTCCTTTAAGCTTGGAATGGATTTGATCAGGAAATTTACGCAATTCATAAATTTCCTTTTCCCATTCATCACGTTCACTTATTTGAGAAAAACGATTCCCCAAAACTACGAGAGCTGAAGGAAGTTTTCCACTTTGCTCAACCACTTCTTTTGAAAGCTCCGCCCATTCTTCTTCCGGAGTTTTCCCCTCAAAAGCATGGAAATTGAATAGGTCAAGGCACATCTCTTCATCCCATTCTTCAACCGAATGCTTTTTGTCAACTTTAAGTTGAGCAAGCAATTTTTCATTTGTAGTGGTGATGATTATTTTACTACCCTTAGCGAACACACTTCGATCCCCGAAAGTTGCTAATTGTTGCGGTTGTTCCATGCCATCAAGAACTAGAAGAACTTTTTTGTTACCAAGTAAATTTTTAATCAAAGAAATTCCAGAATCAACATCACTAATTTTCTTTCTCTTCAAAATATTTACTCCCAAAGTTTCACGTATAAGTTGTTTTTGTAACTCAACCTTGCTGTCAGGACCTTTTGATTTTTCGTTGACATCAAAGAGAAAACAACTTCCATCGAATTTTTGAAAGAGTTTTTGGTACACAACTTTAGCTATGGTTGTCTTCCCCATTCCTGGCATCCCACGTATGCCTACCATGCTAACATCATCTGAGGCATTAAGAGACTTGATAATATTATTGACACAAGAATCAATACCTACTAGGTATTTTGGTATATTTAAGTTTTTGATATCCACTTTGTTCAACACATCTTTGACGATCTTTTTGATAAGTACTGATTCATCCCTGTCAATAGATAAAACTAGGTCATCAAAATTAAACCAAATAATATTTAAACATGCTCAAAGAAGTTATTTTAGAGATTTAGCTCAATTTATTCTTATATTTTAGTCTCAGTTTCTAACCTGTTCTTATAAGTCTATCTGCTTTAAATTTATCATTATATTTTGGGTCATTTTCTAATTTATCTTTTTAGTAGATATATTCTTACAAATCAACAAAAATACCATTACTTGAGAAATTCAAATCCTATCTAATTTATTACAATTATAAATTAAAGAAATGAAAACAATTGTCATCTTGTGTTAAAATTCATTTAATTTCATGGTTATGTTTTTAATAAACTAAGATAAGTTTGTGTTTCTTGTGCAATGATATTTTTATGTAGCGAAAATAACTTTTAAGATCTCAAATCAATTGTCAGATTGAAAAATAAAAAAGAACAAACACAATCAATCACACAATAATACCTACAAGATTTACGTGGCTTGACAACTTATATCTACTTCACGAGCTAGACAACAAGAGAAATTTACTATAAGAAAGTATGAGATTATAAGATGTCGCACAAAATTAATTTCAAAGTAATAAATACTCACATTTTCTCTCATTTCTCTAGCTATTAAAGTATAGAGAATAATAATAATTACAAAATAAATGTTATCCTAAAAGATGATAACTATAAGTTTTTATATGAACTAAATAAACAAATATTTTTATGAACTAAATAAACAAATATTTTTTTTTCTTACATAGACGTATAATCTAAGACAAACCCAATATTTTATCATTTTGGATTAAAATATTTAACCAAAAGATTGAGTCATTACCATATATTCATGAATACATTAAAAAAACTAAATCTACAAGGATAGATTAGAAACTAAGTTTGTAAGGACAAATTGACTTAATTCAAAGCAAGTACATAATTACTTATATATTAAAGCACGTGAGATTGTGAGATTTTCAAAGTACATTTGTTTTTTTTCTTCAATTTTGTCTTTAAATTTTGTTTTTGGACGATCAAGTTATATTTAAGGAGCAATTAATTTCAAATTCTTATAAAAAGATGGGATTGGAAGAGGGGGGCCCAAAATAAAAAACACGGCAAACATGAATGAAATACCATAAGTTTTAAAAATATTCATTTTGGTTCTCTAACTTTAACAATCATGTAAATTATAAAATTTCGGTTCCTTGAAATTATTCCAATTCCATTTTGGCACAAAGATTTATTTATTTTTATTTTTTTGTCTCTGGTTGAGAGAGGAGAGAGAGAAACTTATTGTTGACACCGATTTAGGCCACCAAAATGAGGGATTTTTGTGTCAAATTATTCTATTTAATGAGGGGAGTTCATATTAGGTGTTTAAATACCTTACAAGTTCGTGAAAAAACAGATATGAACTCGAGTTGATTTTTGGTTTTGGGTTAAGTTCGGTTTTTGAGGTGTTTTTTTGGGGTTTTTGGAGGTCATGAATGAGTTTATCATGGTTTCTACGGTGTTTTATAGGTATTTTAGATAAAAACAATAGATTGCAAAACAAATTTTTGGGTCAAAAGAGCATACACCCCAGAGAATATAAAATAAAATATTTAACGTTTGATGCATATCACATTGCTAGTTTTAAGTAGACCATGTTAAGAAAAAATGGTTTCTGATTGATGCATCGGGAATGCTAGAACGAAAAGAATTACCCATTTGCGGTACTGTAGATATCTTTCCCGGAGAGGTTGGCAGCATCCTTAAGAGCGTTTTTCCACTTGTCGATCTTCTCCTTTTCTTCTTTATTTTCATATGCCTTAAAAGCTTTTTTGAAACTCCCTTCTTGTTTACGAACATGTGAAGGATCAACACCACAGAATATAGGAAAAACAGTTCTGCCCTTTGTATTTCTGCACTCAAGAATCTCAACGAGTTCATTGAGACACCATCTAGATGAAGCATAGTCTCTGGAGAAGACCACTATCGAAATTTTTGATTCTTGAATTGCCTTCTTGAGATGATGGGAGATTTCTTCTCCAGGAGGAAGTTCTTCATCGTCTTTAAAGGTATGGATTCCTGCTTGGACTAAGGCATTGTAAAGATGACCTAAAAAGGTTTTGCGAGTATCTGCTCCTCTAAAGCTCAGAAAGACATGATAGGTACATTCGGTTAACAAGGAAGAGGATGAAAAGGAGCCAGCCGATAAGAGCTTGGAAGCCATAGAAAGGCACAGTTCAGTTATGTGTGTAGCAAATAGGAAAGGTTTGTTGAAGGGTGAAGGTACTGAAGTAACTGGTTATTGGTCTCTTATATATAGCAAATAAGGATTGTAAATAACTGTACAGTCAGTGTTATTGAAGTGAGGAGCAGTTTCGCGGAAATTGGGAACATTGAAAAAAATTAACTAAACTACCCTGCTAATCATCCAACGTTAATCATCTGCAACCTTCTCCTGTCTTTTTATTTATTTATTTTAGACAGGTATGCTCTAAAATATTTTGGATTAAATAATCTCCGAGAAGACCCTTGAATAAATTATCTGTTACACTCATTTGATTTTTTTATTGTAGAAAACTTATAAAAGCGCACGATATTGCTCTCAAATTCAAACAACAGTGTTATTGAGGTGAGGTGTAAAAAAGCAATGTTTACTCTAAAGGTTAACATTGAGGTTATAAAATAGTTTTCTATTACTTTTTAATATTTTTTTTTAATTATTAAAAACCTGTCTAGATTAAAACTTGTATAAATTCATTATTATTAATTTTATTAATTAAATAAATATGATGAGAGTATGTAAAGGACTTTTCTATGGAATAATATGGACTATTTAGCATTCTAGGAACAAATTCTTATTTGAAGCAATCATTTTGTATTATGGTGAAAACGTTACCTTATGTATGTTACCCTAGTCATGTATATATATATATATATAGAGAGAGGGAGGGAGGGAGGGAGGGAGGGAGCTGCCATATTCTGCAAGCCTTCTAATTTACACAAAACACTACTTCATAATCTCTTTAATTTGGTATCAGAGCTTGTTTATCTTAACCAATTTATTTCTTCTTCCTTTGCTGTTGAATCTTCTTCCCTAGTAGCATCGCCGGCTATGCTCTCCTCTGTAGCTGCTACAACCATGTTGCATCTGCTGCGACAATAGTTGTTGGTTTCTTAGCAACCATGCATTATTCCCCTCTCCAACACGCAAAAAGTAATTAATCTCAAGCTTACCAACATGAACTATCTATATTGACATATGCAGATGAAACCATATGTGATTTGTCAAGGTGTTTTCTCATTTGTTGATGGCTCATTTCCATGTCCTTCTCCCCATGTCCTGCTGAGTGATGATTCTACCGCCTCTGTCACCTTCGGTTTTGGTATTAATCAAGCTTTTCTCTCACAAAAACAACAAGATCAGCTCATCCTTAGAGCTCTCCTCTCCTCTCTTTCCATGAATATCCTCCATCTTATGGTTGATTGTTCAACTTTTGCTAGTGTTTGGAGCACACAAGAACATGCTTTTTGCTTCACCATCCAATTCTCGGATTACAAAATTACATGTCTCTCTTCAAGATCTTCATTAAGGTGATGATACTATTACCATTTATTTGCAGAAAGCTAAGGATTATTTGACGAATTAGAAACAACAGGCAAACCTATCTCCCTTACTAATTTCAATTTATATGTGTTTCGGGGCCTTCGTAGTGAATTCCGTGATTTGGTTACAAGTCTGTTAACCAAGGCTGAGCCTCTTCCCTATTCTGAGCTGCATAGTCACCTATTTACCCATGAGGTCTTACACATGAACTCTCTTCAATCCATTCCCACTGCTATATTGTTGTTGCCTACTCCTATGCAACCTCTCTCTGCTTTTGCTGCTCAGAGTGGTTTTTCTATTTTTAATGGTAGTGGTTCCTCTCATAATCGGGGTAGAGGAAGTTATGGTAGTTAGAGGAATACTCACAACTCGTTCAACTAGTCTAGTAGTCAGAATTACCGTGGCAACATTGGTGATTCTTGGCAGCAGAACCATGATTATGAGGGCAATTGGCAGCAACAGTCTAACAAAAAATCTTCACCCAATCAGTGGCCTCGTACATAATAGGTTTGATGTCAGTTTTGCAACATTTTTGGTCACTCAGCGTAGCAATGTTCACAGCTAGTAACCCATAGAAATCAAGCTTCAACCAACTTCTCTTTTAGTGATGCTTCGACAACAAACTCTATCACTTAGTTTCCTGATATAGGTGCAGATTAGCATGTTACTCTAGACATTGCAAGTATGACAAATGCAAAACCTTATCTTGATAATGATCAATTACATGTTGATGATTGTAAGGAACTTGTCATATCTAATATAGCTCATACTACCTTACATACTCTAAAATGAGCCTTTACTTTGTCTAATGTCTTACATGTGCCACAAATTAAAAATCAAGTCCTATCTATTCAACAATTTTGTCATGAAAACGGTCTTTTTTGAATTCACTTCTCTGTTTCTTTTTATGTCAAGGTTCACATAACAAAGAAAGTTCTTTTTTTTTGTCAGAGTAAAGATGACCATTATGTCCTTTCAGAGTCTTCCACAATGTTTATGTCTCAAGCCTTTTGGTCTGCTAGCTTGTCTATTTTTGCTGATGTCTGGCATCATCAACTTGGTTACCCAAGTTCATGTGTTCAGAGTCTCTTAGCGAAAATAAAAAGGTCATTTGTAATTCTTGTCATTTAAATTTTCAGTGTCAAGTTTGTTTTTTAGGAAAATCATTACGTATGTCATTAGGGCTTATGGGTCACAAAACATCTGCTTTTTTTAGCTAATTTTTAATGATGTTTGGGGTTTTGCTCCTGTTTTAGCTTATAATGGTTTTCAGTATTTTGTTATTTTTATGGATGTGCACACAAAATTTATTTGGTTTTATCTTATTGTCGTCAAATCTAATGTATTCAATGTGTTAAATGATAATTTTCTAGTAAAATTAAATATATTCAAACTGATTGGGGTGGTGGATATCGTAAATTCAATTCCTTTTCTAAAACCATTGATATTCATCATCGTTTAATATGTGCAGATACACATGAACAAAATGATACTGTTGAGTGTTGTCATCGCCATATTGTGAAAACTGATCTTACTCTTCTTGGTCACTGTAAAACACCTCTAATTTTAGAGTTATGTTTTTGAAACTTCTGTGTATCTCATTAATCATATGCCAACACCTGTCTTGCATAATAAATCTTCTTTTGATGTTTGTTTCATCGATCACTTGATTATACCTTTTTACGTACTTTCAGGTGTCTCTGTTTTCCTTTTTTTCATCCTTATAATGCTCATAAATTAGACTATCATTCTTCTTCATGTGTGTTTTTAGGCTATAGTTCATCTAACCTACACTAATATTGTTGTCTTGACTTGTCCTCTAATCATATTTACATCTATCATTATGTCCATTTTCATGAATAATATTTTCCTTTTCTTGAGTCTGGTCGAGTTTCTACCTCTGCTCACTCTATGTCTACAACCGCACTCACTTCCAACCTTCAATCCCTTATTAATACCAAACTTCTCAAAACCACAAACCTCCCCACTTCCCTTTTGGTTCCCTTATCACCACCTGTATCTATGTCTCTTAATCATTCTATAGGTTCGGGTTTTGTCGTGCCAACCTTGTCTTCGTCTGACTTACTCATTATTGTTGTATCTCCAATCTTCCTGTCGAGTCTTTCTCATCCACCGAGTACCTTTGATCAGTCTCCGTTAGATCTGGACCTTTGTGTTGATCTCTCCAGCTACTGTCTTCCATAACAGACCTAGCCTATCATGTCTGTTGTCCATTCGACACCATGACAGCACCATATGGTGCCACGTTCATGACAACATAAGTTTGCCAACATGAGTTTGGTTTCCGTCACTCCATTCTCTTCAGAATCACAGGTAACATCTTCTCTTAACCTTGAAACTCTATATTTTAAGGAAGCTGATCAGTTTCTATGCTGGCATAATGCAATGAAATATGAAATTGTTGCTTTACATGACAATGGTACTTGGTCCTTGGTACTACTTGAGCCTTTTATGAACATGGTTGGTTGTTGATGGGTATATAAAATTAAGCACCAAGTTGATGGTGGTAATGATCACTACAAGGTTCGCTTGGTTGCGCGAGGGTTCACTCAGCATGAAGGAATTGATTACTAAAAAACATTCAATCTTGTGATTAAACAGACTATTGTCGATTAGTTCTCACTATTTTTGTATCTAAAGGCTGGAAGATTCGGCAACTTGATGTTCATAATGCATTCCTTAATGGGTCACTTAGGGAGGTTGTTTATTTAGAATAACCCACGAGTTTTGTAGACCCTACTTTGCCTACTTATGTCATTCGCCTTCATAAGACTCTTTATGACTCAAAACAAGACCCACAAGCTTGGTACACATATCTAAGCGACTTTTTTCTTTGTATTGGTTTTCGGGCTTCCAAAGTTGATACCTCCTTATTTATTTTGTTTGTGGATTGTGATATTTGTTACCTTCTTGTTTATGTTGATGAAATTTTACTCACTAGTAATAACTCTGCTTTGGTTCAACATCTCATTACTTTCCCGAGTTTAGAGTTTAAAATTTGTGATTTGGGTAATGCTCATTATTTTTTCGGAATTGAAGTCCCTCCTACTAGTATGGGCTCATGCTTAGTTAACACAAATATCTTCTTGATATTCTTTGTCATGCTGGTATGTCATCGTGCAAACCTATTGATATTTTAGCCTCTACTTCTAAGATTGGATTGCAATCTGGTGAGTTATTTTCGAACTCCACTCACTTTCAACAAATTGTTAGTGCTCTTTAGTATTTCGCCTTTACTAGACCGAATATATGTTATGTTGTAAACTAGGTTTCTTAATTTATGCATGCTCTTACTGAGAGCCATTAAGGTGCTGTTAAATGTATATTATGATATTTTAAAGGTATGACTTCTTTTGGCCTGCACCTTACTCGTGGTTCTTCATTATCTCTTCATGGTTTTACTGATGCCAATTAGATTGGTAGTATTGATGATCATAAGTCTATTGGGGTTTACATTGTATTTTTTAACACCACTCTCGTTTCATAGAAATCTAGCAAGCAACACATTGTTGCTCACTCCTCCACTAAAGCTAAGTATAAAGCTTTAGCCGATAACACTACTAAGGTTTTTTGGCTTTGCTATCTTTTGTCAGATTTATATTTCTCTTCTAGTTCTATCACCACAATTTGGTGGGACAAATTAGGTGCTACCTATCTATCTGCTAATTTAATTTCTTATGCTTGTACAAAGCATGTTGAGGTTGATTATCACTTTGTTCAAGATCGAGTGGCCGAAAAGGAGATTCAGATTCGTTTCATAACCTCCAAGAATCAATTAGTTGATGTTCTTACTAAGCCACTTACCTCACTCCGTCTTTGCTTATTTATGGTCCAAGCTTCATGTAGACAACTCACCTTCAGTTTAAGGGGATGTATTATGGAACGTGTTATATTATAGAAAATATTATAATTGTCCTATATAGATTTATCATATGTAATATATGTTCCACATTATTATATATTGGTCATCTATACACAGTGAAATTTAAATTCTTGATTGTTTTATCATTAAGGTTTTGATATTATATTAAAAAACCATCTTAATTTAAAGTTTCGTGAAGTTGGAATTGTTATAGAAACTATCCCACGTCAAATAATAACAAAACGTAAGATTTAAGTTTTTTTAGATGGAATCTCAACTTACTTGTCTAATTCAATATAGTTGTGAGCCTCAAAACAGGCCTTACTGTCCAACGAAGATCTTGAAATAACACTTTATAGACCTTAAGACACGAACAACAAATTAATAAGAAAGACTTGATAACTACAATGAGGAAGACTTGATAGAGAACCTATATCACATAGAATAATTACAAAAATATAAAAGAATATATATAAAAGATCGAGAATGTACTACCAATCACAAGGTTTCAGCTTGTTGAATGGAACCCAGACTCAACTATCTAACTTAATAGAGATCATCCAACAAATTATCTAGAATATCCTGCTAACCAACCAACTTTAATCATGTGTTACACTTTCTTGCCTTTTCATTGTGGACAATACCACTGAATAAATCGTGGGTTACATTGTTTTGAGTTTTTATTGTAAACAGGTACGTTCCTGTTATAATTTATCAATTATGATAGTTGAATTTGAATTTCATTCAAAAAACGTAAGTTTTATGTTAAGTAATCTATTTTCAACTTTATATATTACCTTTAGATTTCTTTATTCAACACGGACTTAGTATTTCTACACCTCCTTTACTATTCTACAAAAAAATATATAGAAAAACACCCCAACTGCTTACAACCAATTAAATTCGATATAATTAAAAATGACTTCCAGTTGCATCGAATCAAGTTAATGTATATGGTCTTTAATTAATATATTTATTGTAGTTGAGCCCATTAGTGTGGCAGTAATCTCGTGTCTACATGCAATTATTCCACGCCAAAGATCAATTATTATTAAGAAATATTAAACAATTATATTAGTGGGGCCAATTACAATTAAAAAATTTCTTAAGCAACATGTATACTAATGGGGTCAACTACAATAAAACATCTTAATTAAAGACCATATGTATCAACTTGCTCAAATACAATAGGATTTTATTTGTCCATGTCGGTTGATAGAAAGTTATTTCGCAATTTTTATAATAACCCTACTTGTCTGAAACTCATGCAGTAATCTTATTGACAAAACAGATTATCCAGGAAACTCATCCCTCCCACCTAGCCTGCTATGGAAAGGATTAACCCCACCAAAAGTTGAAATGTTCATATGGTTCAAGGGAAAGTTAATACAAAGGAATTAATTTTTCGCTCAAAGGAACATAATTCCGTTAGAGGAAGCTCATCGTCCCTTTTGTGAAGTAAACAATGAATCAGTACCCCATCTTTTCCTCCACTGCTCCTATGTATGGAAATGTTGGTGCAGATTTATTAAATGGTTGGATTTAACTTCAGTGGTGTGTACCGAGTACTATTGCAGACCTACTTCTTGATTGGAATTATTTGTATAAAGGCAAATTCCAACGCAAAGCCATTTTAAGCTTGGCTTTTGGTGTATTATGGGGTATTTGGTTAGCTAGAAACAAGAGGGTGTTCGTGGGAGATTCTTGTGATTGTGATACTGTCTTTGAGCTGGTTCTTCATCGCTTGACAGTATTTTAGCTGAAAACATTCGAAGGAAACTTCCATTAGACAGGAATGGACTTGCTCAGAAGCTCCCATGAGATCCTCCTTTGGTCAAATCAGTAAGGCATTCAAGTTTTGTTCATTATATGCTTGCTCAGTCTATTTTTGTTTTCCTTTTTTGCCTCCGTTTTCTTTTTTGTTTTGAACCCCTGTTTTCTTCTTTTGCTTGCTAGTTTGGTCATTATTATCTTTATGGCACTAGCAAATATTAATAATATCTTCTCGTCTATAATAAAAAAAACCCCTACTTGTCTGAAGCAATTGCAAGACCCTTGAATAAATCATTTGTTACGCAACTGCAAGACCATTGAATAAATCATTTTTTTTTATAAGCAATAGAGTGCATGAAAACACCTAATAATAGGTATGCAAGAGAACCAGAATACATATGCAGAAACCAAGGATCTGCAGAGGACAGAGAACCAACTGACTTATAACCAAGAAATACAAGAACACTGAAAAAACAAAAATCAAAACCATGCCATTATTTCTCAAGTGCAAGAAAACTCCCCTTTAGTAGTATCATTAAAGACCGTATTAGTAGCTACTGAAAAGACAAAAGTCCTGCCAATATATCCTCCTGAGTTCCGTAAAACATCCAGCTTTATAAGAAAACTGTTTGTATCCTCTATATCATTATAGCAATTATATCATAATTCCCGTTGCATCTCTCTATGCATCCATAATGATAGATCTTCATTGAACCTTCAGCAGCACTTTCATAGCATATACATACTTCCAATGTCTAAAAGCTTGCTAAATCATGTAGTAATAGATAAGTTGAAATTAAATGGTCACCTTCAAAACCTACTAAAATAGGACGTGAAGATAAAGTTAGCATGGCAAAGTTGAGGCAAAGGCTGCTGGTGCAGTTTAATGTTGAATTTGAATTTTATCTAAAAAAAATTAAATTTTGTAATAAATGATATTATTTTTTAAACTATTAAATTAAAATGATTATTTAACGTAATATTAGACCCACATGGAATTTTTTCGTGTCAAGGATGAAAGATACCTTAAATATTTATATTAGTGGGGCCAACTACAATTAAAGAAAATCTCTTAAGCAACATCTTAATTAAAGACCATATATATCAACTTGCTCAGATGGAATTCTAAGTTATTTCTCCAGATGAGTTGGTGGAAAGTTATTTTCACAATTTTTTAATAACCCTATTAGTCTCATGATGTGACGGATTTAAAAAATTCAAGGAAGCAAAAGGCGAGTCATGCATGCAGTTGACAATTTTTTAATAACTCTATGTCCACCAGGAATTTTCTCAAGCACTTGCTGTGCACAAATTGAAAGGTTAATAAAGCTGACGGAAACCACTCATCGGATCAATCCTTTACTCTCCAACAAGAAATGAAACATTAAAATTTTGCTTATAAAAAATGACGTAGATAAAAAAAATAAAATAGCAACCACAAGAACATATAAATGAAAAAGATGTTCTCAAAAACCTTTATTTGAAAAGTTTATTACTAAATTACTTTGCTGAAATACAAATTAAACAACACTATTTATATTAATACCATATCTATCTTGAAAAGGAAAAAAATCATAATAAATGATTATATTTATTATAAAGATTCCTAAATAAATTGAAAAAAAATAAAACTACCAACTAAATATTTACTTTTCTTAACTAAATAAAAAAAAGCATAAAAAAATACTCTTTTAAACTAAATACAAATAAAATATCCAAGGAAACAAACAGTTTGTCATAAAATTAATCTTGCGTCAATGTTCTTGGATCTAAGAGAACTAGTTCAAATTATTTTCTATTTGATCTTATGTATGTCAAATCTACATTTGTAATAGCAATAAACTTCTAATAAAAAAGATAAACATAACCTCAATTAATAATTTTGATGTTCTTTATGCTATTAACCTCTAATTCATCAATGAGAACATTGTTGAAGATCACAAACATCATACCATCATCAGTAATTCTATTATTGTCATTATTTATGCTATCATATCAATATAATCATCATAAAAATAAACATTATAAAATGATGGAGAATCTCAATACTTCATAAACGGGATCACAAAAACCTCCATGATACTTAACCCTATCAAAAGACTGCCTCCTCTACTCTCATCTATGAAATAAGTTTACAAAGATGGTGATGAATTAATTTGTTATTGGTCTCCACACGATCCCCTAGGGTTATAACATTCGCCCACTAACGAGTTAATTCTGTAATCTGTCTTTTCATTTCTTCTATCACTAGTTTCTAAATATCTTTTTTCTAAAAGAGAACCTCCTCATTCTTTACTATAAAAACACTTCCTAATCTGTGATGTATTCCAACCATGGTTAATTCCATCATACAACACTAACTAGTAAGAAAATTGTTAGGTTTTGATATCAACTGATGTAAATGAAAAAGAAAAAAAAACAACAAACATAAAAACAAGAACATACAAATCTTCTAAAAAGGGTGTCCACGTAAAACCTTTATTTGAAATTTTTATTATCAAATTTTCATCTTTATAATTGTTTGCTAAAATATGAGTTAAATAACCCTTTTTATACCAGCATTGGGTATATCTTGAAGAGAAAAAAAATCATAACAAGTAAATATAGAGTTATTTTGAGGATTCCTAAACAAAATATAAAAATATAATTATCAAATATAATATTTGATTTTTGTGAACTATATAAGAAAATAAAAATAAAATACCATAAAAAATATTTTTTCTTAACTAAATAGAAATAAAAATAACTAAGAAAAGAAATAATTCTCTTAAAAATCCTCTCGCATCTAATAATCAAACTTACAATGATTATCGAGATTACACTGTTGTTAGTATTAATGTACTATATAGGAAATATACTATATAGGAAATATTGTAGTCATACTCATGTATTGCAACTTCACCATTACTATTGTATATTGCTCTACACATATATATAGAAAGGGTTGGCTAACCATTAGGTTAAGCCTTCCAATTATTCTCAACTTGGTATCAGAGCTTTCTGTCATCAGAACTCTCCTTCTCTTCTTCCTTCTTGCAGCCGGCATCCTTTCTTCTTCTCCCAAATGGACTCTGCTATGGCTGCCACCTACTCCCCCCACCAAAACAGCCCCTCTAAAGCTGCTGTCGCTGGTTCCTTCTCCCACCAGTAGCAGCCCCAACCTGTAGAACAAAACCTTGGCTCTTTCTCTCATGTTTCTACCGTTCCCCTGCACATTATGGGGACAACGACTCCTTCTATAATTGTTTTGTCCAACACTCATCAAGTGGTCTCGTTGAAGCTTACAACCACAAACTATCTCTATTGGCGAATGTAGATGAAGCCATATCTGCTTGGTCAAGGTGTTTTTCACTTTGTTGATGGCTCAGTCCCGTGTCCTTCTTCTCATGTTTCTGATGGTTCTTCTTCAGCAATTAACCCTTCTTTTCTTCGTTGGAAGCAACAGGATCATCTTATTTTAAGCGCGTTACTCTCCTCCCTCTCCATGGATGTCCTACATCTTGTGGTTTATTGTCAGACCTCTTCTTATGTTTGGCGCACTCTTGAGAAAGCGCTTGCTTCTCCATCAAATTCTCGAATTATGCAACTCCATGGGTCTTTTCAAGATCTTTGCCAAGGAGATGCTTCGGTTACTACATATATGCAGCACGCCATGTCATTTTTTGATGAATTGGCTGCTGCTGGCCGGCCCCTCTCTCTTGAAGACTTCAACCTCTATATATTTCATGGTCTTCGTGGTGAGTTTAAAAACTTGGTAACTAGTCTCGTGACCAAGGCCGAACCATTGTCATATGCAGACCTTCACAGCCATCTTCTTACTCATGAGTTTCTGCATAAGTCCTTTCTTCCCTCTTTGGCTGCAAATCCACCTCTGATGCCTACCCCATCTCTACTGTCGTCTGCTCATCTTGCACAGTAGTAGACCATCTCCTATTTTGGTCGTAACAGAGGTCGTTCCTGCGGCAACTGGCGCTCCAACAACAACAGGTACAACAACCATGGCAGGTCTGATTTTCGTGGCTCTTCTTCCTCTGCTCCCACAAACTGGAAGCAGAATCACTGGCAGCAGAGCAAATGGCCTGCTGCTGGTGGACAGTGGCCTCCTCACCAATCTTCTGAGCAGCACGTCAAGTGTCAACTATGCTTCTCCTTCGGCCACATAGCCTTGCAATGTGCTCAGTTTCACAACAGTGGTCATCAGCCCTCTGCCCATCTTACTGTTGGTCCGGTTTCTGCCTCCTTTTGGTTCCCGGATACTGGTGCTAACCATCATGTTACTCCTGATCTTGCGACTCTGACCAATTCTGCACCCTATCTTGGTAATGATCATTTGCATGTTGGTGACGGTAAGGGTCTATCTATATCCCATATTGGCCATACCACCTTACATTCCCCTAAACACACCTTTACATTATCTAATGTTCTTCATGTTCCTCACATTACCAAACCATTGCTATCTGTTCAAAAATTTTGTCGTGAAAATAATGTTTATTTTGAATTTCATCGCCTAATCCAGTTACTGAGTTCAGAATTCAAGCTTTGTGACTTAGGTGATGTTTACTATTTTTTAGGAATTGAGGTTCAACCCACTGCTATGGGTCTGATGTTACGTCAGCATAAATATATTCTTGACATTCTCACTCGAGCGGGTATGACTTCTTGTAAACTGGTTGATACTCCTATCTCTACCTATAAAGTCACCATACTGCCGGATCCTCTGTTTTTTGACCCTACACGGTTTCGTCAAATTATGAGTGTCCTCCAATATCTCACCTTTATGAGACTAGATATCTGTTTTGCTGTTAACAGAGTCTGTCAGATTTTGCATGCTCCTACAGATTCTCATTGGGGTGCTGTTAAACACATTCTGCGTTATCTACGTGGTACGACCACCTATGGTTTACATATCACTCGCAGTTCCTCCTTTGCTCTTCATGGTTTTACAGATGCAGATTGGGCAGATAGTACTGATGATCGCAAGTCCACAGGTGGTTATCTCGTCTTCTTTGGTCAGACTCCTATCTCTTGGAAATCTAGCAAGCAACGAATAGTTGCTCGCTCCTCCACCGAGGCTGAGTATAAAGCCTTGGCTGATGGCACTGCTGAGGTTATCTGGCTTCAGTATCTATTGCAAGATCTGCAGATTCTCTCTACTTCTGCTCCTACCCTTTGGTGTGATAATCTAGACACTACTTATTTGCAAATCATATCTTTCATGCTCGCACTAAACACGTTGAGGTTGATTATCATTTTGTACGAGACAGGGTTGCGAATAAAGAGATTCAGATTCGTTTTATCCCCTCTCACTATCAACTTGCTGATTTTTTTACTAAGCTGCTTCCTACTGCTCCATTTACTGCTTTTTGGTTCAAGCTTCAGGTTGATCCTCCACCCTTAGCTTGAGGGGGCGTATTAATGTACTATATAGGAAATATTGTAGTCATACTCTTGTATTGCAACCTCACCATTACTATTGTATATTGCCCTACACATATATATAGAAAGGGTTGACTAACCATTAGATTAAGCCTCCCAATTATTCTCAACTATTAGATTTGTAGATAGAAATATGTGCAAAAAATTTCTCAAAAAACTTGAGTACATTAGAAATATCAACCCACCCCTCAAAGCAACAAAGACCTTCCAAATGCATTTGATCAAGCTGATATATATGGTCTTTAATTAAAAAACACTGCCCGTTAGTATTTTATTGGAAGCAGCCGATCAATGAGTTCTAATTTTTACAACAACTAGCCTGTCCTTGCCGTGGTTCACTGGTTACTATCATATTTAATAACAAGATAAGGATGTTATTGTTATTAAATAAAATATAATAATTGAGTTTGAATTTCATAAAAAAACAAAACACTCCCCTTACTTGCAAGCTATTAGATTTGATACAATTAAAAATAATTAACTTCCAATTGCATTTTGATCAAGTTGATATACATAGTCTTTAATTAAGATGTTTTATTTTAATTAAAATGTACCTATATGACATTTTTTCATTCCAAAGATCAATTATAATAAAGAAATATTAAAAATTATGTAAATTAGTAGGGCCAATTACAATTAGAAAAATCTTAAACTTGCACACTGATGGGGTCAACTACAATAAAACATCTTAATTAATGACCATGTATATTAATCAACTTGCTCAAATGCAATTGGATATTATTTTCACACACGGCCGGTTGGGAGTCCTACTAGTCTGATGATTTTGTGGGGAATTTCAAAGTCAAGAAAGCAAGACGCAAGTTGTGCACGGTGTCCACATGTGGCGAGCAGTGCCAATTGCGCTCTGTTGAATGGGGTTGTCGTCCATCAATATATAAGTTTTCTGATAGAATAATTCCAATAATATAAAAGAATGAGAATAGACTACCAATCACAAGGTTTAATCTTGAATGGAACCTGGACTCAACTACCTAAAATGGCGCCAGGAATTTTATCACGAGGATATATACAGCAACTCTCTTGTCTTGTGTCTTTGTCTAAGCTTTTTTGTTGAGAACTTTTCTCACGATCACATGCCTGCCCTCGGCACTAATGAGTATCCGTGTAATGTGATAAGTTGTTTTTTAAAAGTAGTTGTTAATTAAAAATATATTCAAATAATAATTCTTATATTTTTTTAATAATTAATATTAACATATTACAAAAAAACTTGTTTTTTTATGCTCCAGTTCCCATCCCCAAACCTTGTTTTGTTTTGTATTGCTTTGTTAATTGTTATATGGGGTGGCATCACATGGGCCTCAACGTGGGTGCAAATAAATCTAGTCAAAATATTGTTTTGGGTTAAATTATGCCGACATATGAAACTTACTGATATAATCTTTTAAAAAAATTAAAAATTTTAATCTTGAATTAATTTAATAATGAAAAATGAAATCGGTAAAAAACAACATTTTATTAAAAAAATAAAATGAATTTAAGTCAACCAAGCAAACTCAAAATGAAAATAATGTACATATGATTTAATTTTTCAATTATGATTAATAAATGAATGATGATTTTGTGTTTTTTTTAATATATATTCAAATCAAGAACTTGCAGTAAAATAAAGGAAATAATTATCAGCAAAAGGAAATTGTAAACTGTAGTAAATAATTTTCATTGTAAATCCTATGTTTTTTTTATTAACATGGGTGTCTGAATCAGGATGCGCGCACCTCGATTAATCCTACTGTCCCTGAAATTGACGATCATGTAAGGCTCCAGTGACTATTATATGAGCAACCATAAGGCTCAAACATGAAACTATAGAAAAAACAAATTTTTTAGTTCTAAATTTTTATTACCAGATCACCTTCTAGATGGTTCTAAAACCTATGTTTTGACGAGCAAAGAGAAAACCTATGTTTTGATGAGCAAGGAGAGTGTAATATTGTATGAATTTACCAATTGAGTTTCGCTACATGATTGGCGTGTTTTCGAACTCTTTAGAATTTTCAGATGAGATTATAGTTTTATTTACAAGAATAAAAAAAATAAACGATTAAATTGGATTTTTCTAAAACCATCGTCTTCACTTACATGTATGTACCAACGGATTGTGCTTTGTAACTCATTTCAACAATGTTAAGTCGTAAGAACTATGATGAATTTTTATTAAAAATTATATTGAGGATAATATAAGTGCGCGTATTTTATGGTAACGGTGTCTGAAATTTCAATCCATCTCAAAGCTTCAACGCAGTGTAACGTTTACACTGCTTATTATTCCTCCAAAAAAACTTTTATATATACTGTTCTGTACTGAAATTTTATTAGTTATTTAATGTGATTCATTTAAAAAAAAAAAATGTTTTTATTATTTTTAATAAATCATAAATTTATTTATTTTTCCCTTTGTATACATTTATTTTTATAAAATAAATTCCATGAAACAACTAATTATACGGTATTATTTTCAATGAATATGACATAAGACAGATTTGATAGTTTTCTTTAGGACCATTGAAAGCTTTTGTAAGAGGCGCATGGTAGTTCATATTAGCCCTTTTTAGACGAAAATGCTTTTAATTTGTCACGATTTGCTTTGTCTTAAAGAGAAAGGTAACAAATTTAATACAACTGTAGAATTGTACGTAGTATCCTTTCCTACAAATGCAAAGCAAAGCAAAGCAAAGACATTTCCACAACTCATCAATGTGGTCAGACACTCTTCCACTGCTCATTAGTAGAAGCTGTTGCTGATATGTATCATGTTCCTTCTTGACTGGCAATTTCACGATCCCTTTCTGATTCTTCAATCGAATTATCACAAAATTTGTGTCACTCATTTATCAGTCTGAAATGCCAAGAAAACAATACCACAGATCCAGCACCCTGTGATCCAAAAACATGGAAAAAAAAACATATTCTATGTTTTATGCTATCCAAATTTACTGCAACTGGTGATTTTCCATTTTTGCAACTCTCTTATCAAGCTACTTTCCAACCGCTGATCATCAGAGCCTGGATCATGAATATCAATTTCCTGATCTGAATCTGCTTTATTCTTTTCCATTATCAAATGTACCCCACATTTTTCTACCCAAAATTTTCGAACATCATATACGCTTATTTTGACATTCACTTCCAATTCCTCTACACCTTGCAGCGATTCCTCTAACCCAATCAACGGTATACGCTGTATCCAAGACTGCTTCGTGATTGTTCTGTCAAACGTAACAGCTGCCATCGTCTCAAACAATTCAATACCATTGCTCTTATTTTTGAATGTAGCAACACACATATCAAACTGGAGAAATGGTGCTTCTCGAGTGGCTGTACTGGTTGAGGCCGAGACAACCCAAAGAAGCAGCCCTTGGAGTTTATTACCATCTGGAACTGAAAAATGAAATGATAATGAAGATCCTTCTCCACGATGGCCGAACCATTCTGGTAACTCACCACCAGCAAGGCAAATGTCATAATGTTTACCTTTGCATAATCCCTACATATTGGTTCAAGGAAAGTAATTAAAACTTGAGCTCGAAAAACTACCATATTTAAATGCTAAATGTTTGTTTTCAAGTAAGCGAAGAGACAGAGAAAGAGAGACAACCTGAATAAGACTCATCTTATAGTTTTCAGATAAATTGTTGCAGCCATTTAAGTTCAAAATGGACCAGTTATTGCCCGCACAATCCATGCCCTGAATCTCTATTAAATTTCGGCACCCTTTTACATACAGTAATGGTAGTCTTTCGTGCTGAAGTGGTGCACTTACTCTTTCAATGGATGTGCAGCCATTGATAGACAAGAACTGGACACTTGATGGAAGCTCTGAGATTGATAGCAGATTCGAGCATTTCTCAACCCTCAAGCATTGAAGCTTAGGAAGGAGGCTAATGCCAGAAGGCAGATCGAAGAATTTGTTTCCAGACAAATCCAAATCTTCAAGAAAGGACAAACTCCCAAGATCAATGGATCTTGTAGCTTCAGACAAACCAGCATAACTTAGATTTAGTTCTTTCAATGAGCTGAAACTAGTGAAAAAAGCTGGTAGCATAGCTTTGGAGCTAGAACAGCTTTGTGGTGAAAGCCACAAAGAAAATCTAGAAAACAAAGATTTAGATGGTAGATCAGGTGAGTAGTTGTATCCACCAAATGATAACTTTGTTAGCTTCTTCAAATATCTAGCTGATGTAGGAAGTTGCTTAATTGCAGTTCTATTTGCAAACAACTCAGTTAAGGATTCTAGGTCACCCAAACTCTCTGGCAATTTCTCAAGTTGAGAGCACCAAGCAACGTTCAGAGTTTGAAGAGATTTTAAGTTACCGATGCTTTCTGGAAGAGTCTTTAGGCTGTCACAGTCCTCCAAGTTCAGCAAAACAAGGCTCTTCAAATTCCCAATAGATTGATGTACCTTAACCAAACTCGTGCATCCTGTAAGTATTAGTCTCTCCAAACTAGAGAGTCCTCGGAAGTTCGGCGTTTTAGCAAGGTAGGGGGAAGAGCTGAGATTGAGGATTTTCAGCTTGGTAAGAATCTGTCAAAGCAATGAGAAAATAAGAGAAAAATAGCTATGTGAAAAAATGTAACTCTAAATTAAATTTCATTAGGAAATATTTTGAGTGCCTATTGCATATGTTTTACCTTAGTCCCCTTCCAAAGTTTTCGTACTTTACTTTCTTGCATATCAAGTATAACAAGGTCGTTTAAGTGAAAATCAGACGGCAAAGATTTCAAAGGGCATCGAGACCAACAAAGCCATATCAATTCTTCGGGGAGAAGACTGTAGCTTCCCACAAGATGTGCTTCATTGATTTGGAGTAATTTTAAACGTCTCATTTTTGTAAACGATTTTGTGTTAAAAGATTCTTGCACATCTAGTGCCAGACCCTCCACAGCATCTGTTCCCTGAAAGTAGCCAAAAAAAGCATTAAAATATCAAGACAATAATCATGCATATTCTTTGGATGAGAATGTTGATACCAATTTCAGGTAAGAACCCAGGACCACCTAGCATTTCTGTTATATATTTTTTTTAAAAAAAAAAGAAAGAAAAAACAATCGAGATATTTATTAATGAACCAATTTACAAGGTAAGCTGGAATTCACTAACAATAAGGGAGTTAGAAAGAAGATGAGCATTAACAAGCTCATATAAGCAATAACACTTCAAAGTGCAAGATGGTGAAGAATAAGTTGAAACAACGCATTTCAATCCAGTTTTTTATTCTTTAAGATCAATTTGTTTTTTGTGGTCCAAATATCCCATAAAATACTATATGATAGCATTGTTTAAGCACTTCATTAGAACTTGTGTTTGGTGGCCATGTCCCGTCATTGGCTGATTTTGTTTTATTTTTTTTTTAAATGAGAACTTCATTAATATTTATCATAGCTACTAAAAAAAATGGCTAGACAGAGAGAAGAATAATGATTTCACATATGATTACTTGGTAATGATTTTTGTTAAATGCCACTTTGCAATCTATCTTAACATTGTTTGTCCTAAAGGTAGAATATATACTTGGTAATGATAGAAGCTGGAAAAAAAGACAGTGACAGGGGTCTTTTCATTGAGCACAATCAAGATATGATTTTTATGTACAGTCAAGGTATTCTAAGGCCAAAAAGACCAGGCTTTTTAAGGTATTCTATATAGGAACAATTTATTGTGTTATGAAAATTTAATTGTTTGAAATTTATATTGAGAGTTAAGTTGATGAGAGATATAAACAAATCTCATAAAGAAATTGCTAGATTTTTTTATCTGTTTGCTGTGAAATATTGTATATTCATGTGTGATCCTAAGTTGATGAATTATATTGATGTACGATAATTATGAATTTGACAAGAAATTCATAAGATAAATAAGAGTGTATGAATCTACAGTACAACAATTAATATACGAAGTAATGAGCTCTTACCATTTCCTTGGAGAGTACATTGTATGCATCTTTGGGAAGCCAAATTCTGCTGCAATTTCCAGGACGGTTACGCGACCTTTGACGAATAATCTCCCTTCCCATCTTTCGTAATATATCATGCATCCTTAACCTATTCTGTTTCTCGGTGTCGATTGTTATGAGAGACCTTCCAATGAGAGTTCTGAAAGCTACTTCTGGATGGCAATCGTAACGAGCACCTACTATATCTGCTACATATTCTTTGTCTCTACCAACAAAAAAGCACGCGATATCAAGGAATATCTCGCTTGTATCCACATTCAGTGCATCAAAACTTACTCTAAGCTTGCCTTGAATATCATCATGCGGAGTATTTTGCCAATGGGCAATATCGATTTCCCATCCAGCTTTGTCTCTTATGGATAAATGAGAACCCAATATTTGAAGAGCCAAAGGAAGTCCTTGGCAGTAGTTAACTACCTTGTCTGACAGCTCCACATAATCTTTTGCTGGACGGGTGTCTCTAAAAGCATGCAAACTGAAAAGCTGAAGAGACTGATCTCGATCCAATTCTTGAGCATGATACATTCCATCTACCCCCACTTCTGTTAGCAGATGCTTATTCTTAGTTACAACAATTATTATACTTCCGGCACCAAACCAACATCTCTCTCCCATCAATGCCTCCAGTTGTTCCCTTTTGTCCACATCGTCATAAACAACAAGGATCTTCTTACGATGAAGTCGTTCTTTGATCAAATTCATTCCTTCATAAACATTACTGACCTTCCAAACTTTTGGTTTCAGAATATCATGAAGAAGGCGCTCTTGTAATTCAACCAGACCATTCGGCTTATCTGATATTTCCTTGACATCCGAAAGAAAACTGCTTCCCTCAAATCCAAAATAAAGTTTGTTAAACACAGCTTTTGCTATTGTTGTCTTGCCTATTCCAGCTATCCCATGTATTCCCACGATGCCAACATCCGGTTTTGCACCTTTTAGCAAAGAAATAATACCCTGAACTCTGGAATAAATACCTACTGGGTGCTTGGCTACGTGCAAGGTTTTGTTTCCCAGTTTACAAGCTACATCACTGACAATCCTTTTGATGAATTCCGCTTCATATCTGTTCATAGAGAAAGAAAGACAACAATGGCGTATAGGTTGTTAGATATTAATCCAGAATTTTCAAGCCCATGCCTCTCTAGAACTATTAAGGAAGTGCATCTTGAAAATCTAGCTCATCCATCCCTAGAATTCTCTTCAAAAAAATAAAGTCATCCCTTCTTGTAAATGATATTCTATTAGAAGTCTCTAGGCTATCAAACAGACCTAGCAGCCCATATCTACATGCTGCCACTTTCTTGTAAGAAGGATTGAAAGGGCGTAAAATTGTTTTTTAAAGATTTTTTTAAAAAAAAATACATTAAAATAATATTTCTTAAATTTCTAAATTTATTTTTAATATTATCAAATTAAAACATTCCAAAAACTTTTAAAAAATTAATTTGAAAAAAAACTTATATTTTGACGAAAAACATATTATAAATTAGTTGGTGTTCAAGCATATCACTCAGAGTAAACAAGCAAGCAATTTTATACACGAAAAAGTTAGTGCAGTGTGGGAGTAGAGAAAGATTTGTGTGTGCAAGTGAGAAATAATATTAAAGAGAGCGTCTAGTGTGTGAGTGTTATACACATTAGTTGGTGTTCAAGTATCAATATTTTGTACAAAATTCTTTTATTGAATATAATTAAGTTATTCTGTCAATTTATCACTATTTATCAGAGCTTTTGCCCAAAATTTTATATCCAACATTAGGTTTTTTTTTTAATATACATCCAACATTAGTTAAACACTAGAAAATTAGTCAATATTACGTGGCGGGTTGAACAAACAAAATTTAAAATATAAAAAAAATATTAAGATATTATTAATTTATTTCTCAATAATAATTTATTTTTAATTATTAATTTAAAACTTAGTTTAACTGGTCAACTTTAAAACTTTATAATCTTGATTCATAACTAACTTAAATTTTAAATTAAATAATATAAAAATTAATTTAATATGATATAGTCAATTTAGTGAGTTCAAAGATAACATAAATAAATAATAAAAATATAATTTGAGTTAAAAAGAATCAAAATGATTTTTTAAAAAAATATTAAAATAATAAAATATTGAATCTATTCAGGTCGATCCGCTAAATTTACCATCTAGATCATGGATATAAGTGGATTTAATAAGTTCATTTTAAGTCATTTTTTTTAAATACATGTTAAAAAAGATAAAAGATCACAAATAAAATTAAAAAAAAAAAATTATGATGGATTGCAAAAAATAAACAAATAAATAAACTTGGTAATATTACAAAAAGATTTCTACTATCTTACTGCAAAACAAAAAAAATCTAAAATATATTCTTAATTAATTTTTAAAAATTTTAATTTATTTTTATAAAAATATATATAAAAAAACAAAACATGAGGCTCTAGGTAGCCCAACTTACTTAGGCCATATGATAAAAGCCCGGGTGTGGTGGCCTACCCAAGCTCACCGCTGTTAAAAAAGGAAGAAGCAGTTACATGTTATTTATAAATCCAATTTTCAATCACATCATTTATAAACCTAATTGAAGTTGTCGAAAAGATCACGCTGTGTATTTTTTTTATTTTTTTTTAAAAATCAATTTATAATCTATTTTCATATAAGAAAAAAATTCTTATAACCTAAAAAAATTAATTTCTCCTCTTAAAAAAACTCCAAAATTAGTTAAAAAATAAACAGAAAAAAATCTCTCTCAATCTTGATTTTTTTTTAACAAATTGAAAGCTCAAAAACATTTTAATGTCATTCCTCATGGAATATTTTAATATTAAATTTGATTATTTTTTATAATGAAATTCAACCTAATATGAAGATTTTTTTTAACCAAAATAACCATGTAAAAATAGATTGAAACATGTTATCAATACCAAATCTCAAATCAATATATTATTTAAAGAAAAAATTGAAAAGAAAAAAAATGATGAAAGAAGAAAAGAATATAAAGCAAAAGGAAAAGCATATTGTTTTTAAAAAATAATTTCTTCATTTGCAATCTCTTGTAAATAATAAAATTGAATTTCTCTTTTTTTTTTAAATCAAGCATCAAGATGATGTTTTTTTAGACTACAATAATCATATAACAAGCAAATTATTAACATAATAGTAAAAAATTAATTTTTTTTAAAAAACCAATGAATACTTAAATAAATAAATAAATAAATAAAAGTTATTAAATCTAAAGAAAAAATAAATAAATAAAAATATTATGTAAATTTACAATTCATCCCCTCACAACTGCAATGAAAAACCGATGCTTTTTAATTTTATTCAATTAATAAATAATGTCTAATCCTTTGAATCTTCCGACAATACTTCCACTTTTAGCAGTACTTTCACGGGAAAGGTGAACCTCTAATACTTTATAAGTCTTGGTGGCTTTATCGATCTAGTTCTATTCATAAATGAGCATGGATATGTTTATCTAGCAATAACTTTTTTTTAAAAGCTTTTTTATTGGATATATATAAAGAAAAGATATGGAAAGCTAGTAACCACCTAAAATGCATGTATATATGTTTACACATCTAGCACTCAGAGGAAAGGTTGCGAATTATAATTAATGATATTTTTTTTAAAAAAAAACGAACTTATTAAATTTTTTTAACTCTGTTTGGGAAAAAACTTAGAAATTAATTTGCTACCTCTAAATATTGCAATTAAAAATTAATATATAATTGAAGTGAAAATATCGAGCTTAAATTGATAATAATAAAAAAATTGTTTATGTTGATATGTGCAGGTGGATCTGTGGCAGAGAAGGTAAAGATATACCCATTTGCCTCATTGTGTAAACCCCATCCAGATAGATTTCCCGCTTCTGCAAGAGCTCCTCTCCACTTGTTGACCTTCTCCATTTCTTCCTTGAAGCGTTCTTCATGTTCATCAAAAGCTTTTGCATAACTCCCGGTCTGTTTTCGGACATCTGAAGGCTCTGTATCATAGAATATAGGAAGAACAACCTGGTCAATGTTTTGCCTGCACTCAACAATCTTTACCAGTTCGTCAAGACACCATCTAGAGGAAGCGTAGTGTTTGGAGAAGACCACTATAGAAATCCTTGATCCTTCAATTGCCTTGACAAGCTGTGGAGAGATTTCTTCTCCTCTAGGAAGTTCATTGTCATCCCTAAAAGTATGAATTCCGGCCTGGATTAAGGCGGTATAGAGATGATCTGTAAAGTTCTTGCGGGTATCTTTTCCTCTAAAACTTAGAAAAACATCATAGTTCCATCTATGTCTAGAGGATGAAGACGAAGAAGAGAACGGAGACTCAGAGGACGTGGAAGCCATAGCTGGGACAGTTTTATCAATCTCTATAGCAAATTGGAAAGGTTGGTTGGAGAGTATGGAGAGGAGTGACGTTAATTTGCTTGTTATTTTCTCACAAATTTGAAGTCCTTTGCAAAGATGATATATATATAAATAATTGTGGAAGTTGATGAGAAGTTGAGTGGAAATTGGGGTCGAGTAGGTCAGTGCAGCTGTGTTCGTCCCATAGCCCTTGGCTATAGAGATTCCCGTGTTAAATAACATTCTTTCAAGACCATAAAGTCATTAAAAGTGGTAAAACAAAGTTACATACATATATATAATTGCATGTAGTCAAATATTTCAGACGGAATGCATGCTCCAAGGGACCAAGTGCATACATATATATAACTGTGTAGGAGAATCCACACCTGTGCTTATCTATATTTTTGTTAAATTTTAGCTAAAATAACTAAAAAATCATTTTAACTAACTAGCTAAAAACAATTATCACATTCTCTTTTAAAAAATATTTTAGTACTATTTTTAATATTCAAGATATAAGAACAATCATAATTACTCAGCTAGACCATTGAGATTTGAAGTAAAGGAACAAATCTGAAAGTTGAAAGCATACCAAATCACCTTCAGTGTATATTTTAGTACTAATATATATACACTGATCTCACTAGATTTAGCATTAGTAATAGATGCCCCTAGAGAATCTTTGCTTAAATATAGTTGACAGCCTCCCGTGTTGTCAACTGAAATTGTTGGAGCAGAACCCTAGAGTTGTTGGAAATAAAACACCCAATTATTTGTATATATGAACCTTTCAGTCTTTATTGATTAATTTGTTCTTTCAACAAAATACTTACTATTCTCAATATATTAATCTTTATATTTATATAGAGATTACACCTCTAACTATCATAATATAACTAGAAATCTAACTATTTAATTAAACAAGATTCTAATAAACTAGTCTAATACAAATTTTATTTTACAAAAAATTCTTATTTAAACTAGAATTTTTATTTAATAATCTCTCTCTTAAAATGATGTTAATTAACATTACAACATTTTCTTTTTGAATGTATACACCAAGTAATTTTTAAGTTTTATAAATAACTTCAATTTAAGAGATATATCAACAACTTGATTTTTACTTTTATATAAATCTCAATTATTTTGTTCAGAATGTTAGGAATTAGTTATTTTTAAAAAATAAATGTGATGCTAAAATTCAGATCTTAAAACAGTTAAAACTTAATCTAATAAGATAAAAACTTTTTCACAAAAAGAGATTTACCTTGAATCTTAGATAAAACCAATAAATATAAATGCTATTCAAAATAACAATCAACTAATAATGTAGTAAATATTAAATGTGCTAATGTGATATTTTAGTTGTGATATACAATATTGCTTTGGTGAGATCTCAATATGCTGGAGGGTCAAGATCATCGCATGAAGTAAGAATTAAATTCTTGATTTAATTTAGTTTAAAACAAAATAAGAGAAAGAATTAAATAGTTATGATTTTCAATAAATTTTGGAGTATACCGTAGAAGCTGTGAATAAGTTTATCAATAAGCTAGATTTATTATTTCCATCTTTTTTTTTGTTGGGAAAGGAAACGATATAAAAGGAAATTACAAATGTGAACTTAATTAATTATTCCAAAGATTGGGATGCTAATGATGTCAATAAAATATTATTGACATCGGTATTTACTTTTGTGAAAGGAAAAAAATCATATGCTGAATGAATTTGTTAAGGTTAATGATATCATTAAAATAATGTTGATATCAATAGCCTACCAGATTATGGAAAGCTAATGATATTAGCAAGATGATGTTGATATTGACATGAAACAAAGCTTTGATTAACCTACTCGATTATAGATGGTTAATGATATCAACAAGATTATATTGATATCAATATTAAACAAAGATTTAATTAGCCAACCGGTTTATGGAAGGCTAATGATATCAACAAGATGATGTTGATATCGACATTAAATGAAGATTGATTAGCCTAACAGATTTTGAAGGTTAATGATATCAACGAGATTATGTTAATATCAGCATTACCAAGTGCTGTTTTTTCTTCTAAATCATGGAAGTTGGAAATACCAACAAGGTTATATTGATATAAATATTTTTATGACTTGATTAGCCATATCAGGTTATAAAGGATAATGATGCCAGTAGAGTTGTATTGTATCGGCATTATCAAAATAATAGAAACCATATGATATCAGGATGACCAGTATCAATATTATTTGAAAATGAATTCTGATATTCTAGTAGGTGGTGTATCAGTATTAATGGAATTAATTCGTTTGAAAACATGGACTTTTCAATTACAAAAATTAATGTATGCCTAAAGAGAGAAATTAAAGAAGTAGTTTTAACTAATGTAAGGAAAAAATAATGTATTATTTTTCTTAATTATTAAGATTACACATGTTCTTTATGATTGCAACTTGATTGTATATGTTTAATATCTATTTTGTGAGAGTTAGTTAGACTTTTGTTAATGTAAAAAATGGATGTAAATATAAAAGTAATGTTCCTATATTAATACTTTTGGAATGCTACATCTATGTAGAATATTATTAACTTGGTTGTTAACTATTTTGAGACTTATGTGTAGGTATTTTAAATATTTTTCTCATTACAGCTTCTATGTTAGTGTTCATTAAATCATTAACTTGAAGTTTTGTTCATCTTGAGAATGAGTTATATATGAAATGTAATTCTGTATAATTACATAATATGAATCAAAGGGTAATGTTGTTGATGAATGTCGTTATTGTGTTATGGATTGAATTGTTGGGATCTAGGATAATTGAATTATTGCGAGGATATTTATTTTGAACTGTACAAGTTAGTTAGTAACTTGGAATGTTATAAATATAGAGAAAATTTTACCAAATCTTGATAGAAACAAAATTTCAAGCTTTTGTTGTAATTACAATATATATATTGTGGGGATCCAGGATGATTGGATTATTGTGAGAATATTTTATTTTGAAATGTATAAATTTTGCCAAAATCTTGATAAAAACAAAATTTTAGGCTTTTGTTGGAATCACAATAGATATTATATATTGTTGGAAATCATTTATGAAATTTGTGGCTGATACAATTCGGGTTAACCTATTAAGCACTATTCCCGAGTCAAGAATCTAGAATAACCTAATAGAAAGCAAACAAAACAAATTATAAAATCTAATTTTCAATCAACCTAATATTAAAAGATAAATTTGAGGAAAAACGTTTATTGTGAAAAAGAAGAAAAACCCAAATCAATCAAGTTAACTCACTACACTCGTGATCCATGTTATAATATTGAGATAACCTAATAAAAATAAATTTAATATTGAAGGATGATTTTTTTTTCTTAAAAAAGCAATGACTTTTTCCAATATTAAAGGATGAACTTGAAAAAAAAGTTAACTAAAAAAATACTAGTCAATTGGGTTAACTTGTCAAACTTGCGATTCGTGTTTTAAAAGTGAGATAACCCAATAAAAACAAATTTAATATTAAAGGATAAAAAAGTATTGATTGAAAAAAATATTATTCTAATAAATAATGTTTTTTTTTAGGAGAGGCACAATAGAAATCCCTTCTTTATTAGTTTTTTTATTAATAAATAATAAATTATTTAAAAAAAATTCTTGTCGTTTTTTATTTCATGGATAATTTTTGGACACAATTAATGAATGGGCAGTCACTCCAAAGTCAAAATATACAGGAGAGTTCCTCAAATTTAGGTTGAGAAAATGATAGAATTGAATCAGTAATATCATCTCCTCGTGGTTAATTACTTATCACTTGAATATTGTCTAGTGAGCTAGTGACTCACTTTACCACATTCTTGTTGACTTTTAATTTCTATATTTGCCACCATTTAATTGGTGGAGTAGTTATTAACCATTCAATCAAACAAACGGGGAACAAGGAAATAAAATAAAATATTAAAAAATGTTGTCCTTTCAACTCTATAATTTTTTAATCTCACTGTATAGTATATATTTTTTTTTGGTTATATGGATATATAAATAAATAAATAAAAACCCCTACGATTACGAAGCCAAACTGAGAAAGGTTGGATCGGTTTCTCCGACGATCAAGTCAAGATCTTTTACTTAAAATTATGTTTCATTGTATACTACTTCAATCTAATGCTTACATGACGGGCTCCAGATAGAGATGGTGGTGCTTCTATCGAGGGGAGAAAGAGCTCGGAAATTTCCCTCCTTGTCTCTATCTGCAATTAATAAGCGTTTACAATTGACTTTTGTTTGAATATTTTTAGCAAAAGAAAACAAGCATGCGATTCTCAGATTTGTGGCCAAATCCTGCTACTTTCGTGAGAAGGTACACAGGAAATTCTGTGAGAGAGTCATGACTCGAGAGAGTCGATATGGGTTGACCAACCAATGTTATTTAAAGATTTATAAAAAAATAAAAATTAAAACCATGTTTTTTTTTAGTTTATAAAATTAAAGGAGATTTTAAGGATGTTTAAAAGTGTGAAAATAATTGTTTTTTAAATTATTTTTTATTTGAAAAACATCAAAATAATATTTAATTATTATTTTTTAAAATTTATTTTTGATATCAATCTATAAAAATAATTTAAAAACACTACATTAATTTAACTTAAAATAAAATAAATTAATTTAAATAAAAACAGGTAAACACTCACTCAAAATCACCAATTTCATATGACAAACAGTTTGAGTGGCAAGAATTGCGTGACAAGTAGTTTGAGTGGAAAATAGTTTAAATAGATTTATCTTTAGTGGTTGAATGGTGTGAAAGTAGGAGAGTTATGAGAGAGAGATTTGAAGTAATTTAAAATATTGGTTTGTACATAATTAAATTACTTAGATAATTTTAGGGATTATCTACGTTCATTCATCACGATCCGAAGCAAGCACGGCTGCCAATATACAGTTCCATTATCCTCAGTGAATTAGACTTTGCAAGTTTGTGTCACTCATTTATCAGTCCGAAATGCCAAGAAAACAATACCACAGATCCAGCACCCTGTGATCCAAAAACATGGAAAAAAAAAAACAAAAAAAAACATATTCTATGTTTTATGCTATCCAAATTTACTGCAACAGGTGATTTTCCATTTCTGCAACTCTCTTGTCAAACTACTTTCCAACAGCTGATCATCAGAGCCTAGAGCATCAATATCA
>Ga0325403_1000145_pt1 | contig 40048 bp, 26 predicted proteins | sample PopdelMetagenome_19_FD_205665 | JGI IMG/M metagenome (GOLD analysis project Ga0325403, IMG submission 205665) | Populus deltoides microbial communities from Bellville, Georgia, United States - Xylem-PdKOR-R4 | ecosystem: Host-associated > Plants > Phyllosphere > Stem > Wood/Secondary xylem... | reverse complement strand
TCTACGTTATTAATCTTAGGGAGAACATTCAATCAAATCAAACATAGACTGCGGACAGTTATGTTTTCTTGATTAATCAACTTATCTAGTTCTTAAGGCTGCCATTAAATTAAATTACTAGTGCGGATACTGTGGTTGTTTGATGGTTAGGGTTAGTTATACGGCGGATCCGTTAACTAACCAATGTTAAGAAGAGATAAATATTCAGAATATAAATTGATGTTTCGTTTCCATGATCAGTTCTGATTTCTGTAGGTGGATGTGTGCTTGTGACCAAGGTTTGTTCTCTTGATAATTTTCTGATTTTATTAAATTTTGGTTGATAGTTTTCTGTTTTCTTTTATTTTAGCCTAGATAACATCCAAACCCCCCCAAATTGCATATCATCTAGCATAAAAATCTGACTTGAACTTCCTTGTGAGATCGACCCCTTGCTTGCTCTATACTATCTTGTGTGTTGTGTTTGAAGCTAGGGTAATTAATTTGTGCGACCGCGACATTGCAACAGCCAGTGTTGACTTTCGACTATTCCGACTTGAATATCTGGAGCTACAGAAGCCAATTGATTCAAACTCAATGTTTTTGGATTCCTGACTCAAAGACCTATCCACGCTCCACATTTCAGCCAAAAACTATGTCATATGAGGGAGATATGATTTTCAAAGATGACAATTGAATTTTGCCAGCAAATACGTTACGTGAAGAAACGAGTCCAAAATGACGTTTCGAAGCATCTAAACCGACATCCAAGTTTTTATTTTAGTAATTTAGCTCCTCTAAGTCAAAGATTGAAGATTTCATGCAAGGCTATTTCTCTTTTTTTAGGAAAATAGTTATTGAAGTACTTAAATGTAAACTGTCTACTTGAGGGATGACTATTTTGTAAAATAGAGACTAGGGTTTCCTAGGATATAAAAAGAATGAAAGAAGAGAACGTGGGAGCCAGCCAAGAAGAGAAAAACACCCCCTTCCTCTAAGAAACCTGAAACATGCATTCCTCCTTCTTTTTGATTAGTTGTTCAACAAACATGCAAGGCTAAACTTTTTTTCTTGGTTACAAGGACAGGAAAGCCTTCGGATTTCAAGAACTGTGAGATCTATTTTACCTTTTCTTTTCAGTTTATATGATGAATATGTTTGTTCTCCTATGCTTATTTTTCCTATGATTGTTTATTTTAATTGCTAGAGCAGACTCTAAGTTATTCTTGTAGACAATCTATTGCTAAGTTTGATATCAAAACCGGAGTTGTGGTATATCAACTTGTGAAGCAACGGAGTTTAATAATTGTGGCGGATCTACATTATTAATCTTAGGGAGAACATTCAATCAAATCAAACATAAACTGCAGACAGTTATGTGTTCTTGATTAATCAATTTATCTAGTTCTTAAGGCTGCCATTGAATTAAATTACTAGTGCGGACACTATGGTTGTTTGATGGTTAGAGTTAGTTATACGGCGGATCCGTTAACTAACCAATGTTAAGAAGAGATAAATATTCAGAATATAAATTGATGTCTCGTTTTCATGATCAATTTTGATTTATGTAGGTGGACATTTACTTATGATCAAGGTTTGTTGTGTTGATAATTTTCTGATTTTATTTAATTTTGTTTGACAATTTTCTGTTTTCTTTTGCTTTAGTGTAGTTAATGTTCAAACCCCCCAAATTGCACATTATCTAGCATAAAAATCTGACTTGAACCTTCCTCGTGGGATCAACCCCTTGCTTGCTCTATACTATCTTGTGTGTTGTGTTTTAAGTTAGAGTAATTAATTTGTGTGACTGCGACATTGCAATAATAGAAAGATTATCTTATTAAATTTATGTTGTTTATGATGAGAGAGTTCTAAGACTATAAGAAGTTGTGAAGATTTGACAATTTGGTAAACGATTTTAAAATGAAAGTTTGATAAGAGAGCCTTGGGATTTATGTGATACTTTTGTTGTAATAGGAGAGGTCGTTGGGACTATACAACAACAAAGAACTTTTAATCAAGCACCGAATTCAGATAAATGGTTAGTATCTTAGAATTATAGATTTACACTTTAAAGAATTTGTAAGTCGAACTAAGTCTTGATACTACCTTCATAATTCGATTAAATTGATATATACTCTTTGATGCTGAAAACTAGTGTCTGGTGAATGGAACTAGAGCCCTGTTGAATGGGTAGATGCTGAAACTAGTTCTTGAATAATAAAATTGGTGCTATGTCAAATAGGAAGATATTGGAATTAGATCTTGGTTGATGGAATTCATGTCCCGTTGAGTAGACAATTACTGAAATCGGTGTCTGAATAATGAAATTAATACATTGTCTAATGGATAGACTTAGAAATCAATCTCTTAATTAAAGGAGTTAGATTAAATGGACAGCTAGAGAATTAAATTCCTGAGCTATTATAATTTTACTTAAATATTATTAATATATCTATAAATGATTTAATGATGGATTAATACATGTTATTCTATATGTATGCATTTCAAGATCTCTTTTGAAATGTGCAGATTAAGGAGCTTAATATTATTTCTTTTTGGTGTTATGACTATGTAGGAAATAAAGAATCTACATTTTGTATGTAATTTATCATTTTTGTGTTATGTATGTAAGAAAGAAATCTTCATATTTTGTATGTCTTGTACTTAATTAACCAAACCTTAAAATTTCCTTGTCTAGCACTAGTTTAATGTATTAGGTGATGTTAAGTAATCTAATCTTAAATTTCCTTGTTTTTAATTTATTTGTTAGTATATTATATGTGTGTTTTAGATTCGATGAATTGTAATGAACTGAATTAATAATATGTTTTCTTTAAGTATTTTCAATAAATCTTGTTATGGATATAATTTGTTTGGATATGTATCAAATGTTAGAAATCTTGAATGAAGTAATATAAGTTGTTGTTGATAACTTGGGATGTCTCGATGTAGGGTAAACTTTGTCGAACTTTTGTAAAATTTTCAGTGGGGATTTTTTTTAAAAAAAAATTCTACTTATCCCATAATCATTTAGTGATTATTTGAATTTTGTATTACAAAATGACTAGGATATTACAGTCTTAGTCTTATATTTGTTCTACCAAACTTTAAACTTATGTAGTGGAGACTATAAATCAAGCATAGAATCACTATTTTCTTTTAGACAGAGCCGATGCCTGTAAATTTTAATAATATTCAAACCAAATTCTCTATCATGCCTATTATGAAATTCATAATTTTTGCCAAGAAATTATGTTCTTGGCCATCTATAATAGTCCCCAAATCCCATGCTGAATATGGAGGTGTGCAATCTTATGGAACAAATTATTCTATAAACAAAGAAAAAGAAAGATAAAGTAGATGTTATGCTCTAATGTAGGGAACCCCAAAAAACAATGGCTTGGATTGGACCATATAATTTCTTCCATCATGAAAACACACTATAGTACAGTCTTAGAAGAGAGCTGAGAAAAATATAACACTCTCTGTAAAGATCTATTCATCAACAAATTCAACAACATTACCTAATCTTTCACTTTTAAGATCTTGTACTATGTATCTCATATTAGTTTCTACTACCATCTTGGTCATTCCTGTAGCTCTTCTTAAATGTATTTACTCAATATTTTGGGTACTTACAAATTCCAACACCACTTCTATAAACAAGGGATTTGAGAGGACAACAACATAATAGAGAGGCGCTCTCTAATGAAACAAGCTCTATCAAAGCCAATAGCTCCACTGTTTCACCACAATATTATTCACCATGTTCTCGATGCTTTTCACAATATCATTTATGAATTTATAAATGCATTCCCTTCATTAGCAAGGCACACCCACATAGGCTAAAGTAAATCAACATCCCATAAAAAGTGAATACACATCCTCACAATGGTATTTAGGGTTTATCGTAACAAAATTCATGTCTTAGTGTAGTCCAACACTCATGGGATTTCACAATACAACATTCTCATAAAAGAGAATATCACATACATCCATTCATCACATCAAGTTTCCAAGATCGTACTTTCGCATCCGTATTCCATTACAATTTTCGATACAAGTCTTTGTAAAAGTAACACATAAAACATACTATTACATAACACCTTTCAAGATATGTGAGCCCATGGAACGGGCTTCCCTACACACCTTAATTGTGTGATGTCCCTGTTATAAAAACAACATGGATATAAGAATTGTAAATAATCTAAACATGATAATAAACAACTACAAGAACGTTATCGTTACTTTTCGTTATCAACATAAAATGGGTACATTCCTTCTTTTACTTCTCATATGCATTATACAATCCTTATTATTTTGTTAAGTGTATTATTCTCACTCATACGCCCTAACCTCTCTCTATAGGAGTTGTGGGGCCGAAGCTTAAACATCAGTCAGGGTTAATTGATTACTTATTAATCTATATTTTATATATAAAATGCCTTAATATTCTTTGTTTTATATTTTGAGGCATTTTTGGATGAAAGATGCAAAAAGAAGTAAATTGGAGGTAATTGACAGATTTGACCTTCAGTCGATGTTTTGTGCAGAGCGTGAGCTCTAGAGGTCGAAATGAAGTTATTCCAGTGGCATTAAAAAGCTAACATCCATACCTTTATGGAAATCTAAGGTAATAAAATAAAATAAAGAAAAGCATGGAAATCGTAGCCTTCAAAGTCAAATCTCGCAATCTGCTAGTGGTGACCTCCGTCCATTCCGACTTGAATATCTTGAGCTACAAAAGTCCAATTGATGCAAACTTAATTTTTTTGGATTCCTGACTCAAAGACCTATCCACGCTCCACATTTAATCAAAAAATGATGTCATATGAGGGAGATATGATTTTCAAAGATGAAAAATGAATTCTGTCAGCAAACAAGTTTCGTGAAGAAATGAGTCCAAATTACATTCTAAAGCATCTAAACCGACATCCAAGTTTTTATTTCAGCAATTTAACTCCTCTAAGTCAAAGATTGAAGATTCATGCAAGGCTATTTGTAACAACCCGGTTTTATATATATATATACCTAACACACATGGTGCTGGAAATTAGCGAACCTGATCCCTCACATCATCAAAATACAATCCATACAATCAACATTTCTTTTAAAAGTGAATCTTACATAAACACGTAATATTATGGTTGCATGATTAGAATTTCGTATTAAAAATATACATACATAGACATGAGTTTGCATTCTTATCCTACTAATAGCCATTACGAATTTAAACAAAAGGATCTAATAAAAATTATACATTCAGTACATTGATTCATACAAAATACATTGGGATTTAGAATGCATCTACATGATTCCTTGCAAAAGTAGGTTCCCGTGTATCGGGTTCCCTAGACATCTCGTGGATGTGACGTCCCTGCAGCAGTACAAAACATTTAAGGGTCTGGCAGTTAAATGAAGCATTAACATTTATAATTTCTTTATGTACTTGGTATAAACAACTTGTAGTGTATATAAATGCACCAATTTTTGCAATTAACCATAATCTTAAACTCGGCTATCCTCTTAAGGCATCATTTGCTGAGGCTAACCGTTCACTCACCCCGGTCATCCTCTTCGGATGCCATTAGCCAAAGCTAACCAATCGTTCGTCCCGACTATCCTTTCGAATGCCATTAGCCAAAGCTAACCAATCGTTCATCCCGACCATCCTTTCGAATGCCATTAGCTGAAGCTAATCATTCATTTGTCCCGGCCATCCATTCGGATGCCATTAGCCGAAGCTAATCATTCATTTATCAACATTTAAGCGTTCGACAATCTAATATTGGTTCTAACACAATATGGTAATATTCATGTTAAAGTATTTCATTATTCAACGTATGAAAAAGGAAGGTACAAGTCACCTACCTACTCCACCTGTGGGTTGTTCTTGTCTTGACGATAGTCCAATCCCGACCGCACCACCTAAGACATCAATGGTCATAAATCAGTATATTTGTATTTTTGAATCACATTCATCACCACACTTATTTCAAGAGTTCATATGTTCACATTCAAGTGTTCCACATTTTACATCATCATACCATGAAATTGTTACTAGCATTTAGGTCGTTTCTGCCTAAGAGGCTTACTACCCAATTTGGCAACGAGAACTGGTTCACTACAGGCTGCCCAATTTGGCAGCGAGAACTGGTTCGCTGCAGGCAGCCAGTTCGGCAGCGAGAACTGTTTCGCTGCCAGCAGCCAGTTCGGCAGCGAAAACTGTTTCGCTGCCGGCGCCACAGTTTCGGTAGCGAATTACAATTTCGCTGCAGCCAACTCAACTTCGACAGCGAATCACAAGTTCGCTACAGAACACGCCACACGATAGCGAATTGTTAATGCACTGCAACCGACACAGTTTCGGCAGCGAATCACAATTCGCTGCAAAACAGACAATTCAACTGCGAATGCTAATTCGCTGTAGCCAACACAGTTTCGGCAGCGAATCACAGTTTCGCTGCACAACACACAACTCGGCAGCAAATGCTAATTTGCTGCAGAAGACTCAGTTTCGGCAGCGGATCACAAATTTGCTGCAGACAACTCAGTTTCGGTAGCAAATGCTAATTGCTGCAGATGACACAGTTTCGGCAGCGAATCAAAGTTTCGCTGCACAACACACAACTCGGCAGCGAATGCTAATTCGTTGCAGAAGACTCAGTTTCGACAACAAATACTAATTCGCTGCAGCAGACACAGTTTTGGCAGTGAATCAGAGTTTCGCTGCACAACACCCAATTCGGCAGCGAATGCCAATTCGCTGCAGCCAACACAGTTTCGGCAGCGAATCACAATTTCACTGCACAACACACATTTTGGCATTAACACGCACCACACATGCTGTAACAACCCTAGCATATACACTACCACTAGGTTCTAGCAGAACAAACACATTGAAACCATCAATTATAGCATATAATCTTTCAATAAATTCCAGCAGAACACACACATTGAAAACTATCAATTACATCATATAATCTTCCAATAAATTCCAGCAGAACACACACATTGAAACCATCAATTACAGCATATAATCTTTCAATAAATTCCAGCAGAACACACACATTAAAACCATCAATTACAGCACCAAATCCTTCAACAAAATCCCAGCAGAACACACACATTAAAACCATCAATTACAGCACCAAATCCTTCAACAAAATCCCAGCAGAACACATACATGCATGCTGGCCAACCCCATAGTTAAAGTCAGCCCTCTACCATGATTTGTTATTTCCATTTTATTCATTTTTCTTTGTTAGATGTTCTAAAATTGGCTTCATTTCATTTCTGTTTCCTTATTCTCCTAGTTAATTTCAGTTTCCTTCACAGCTAGCTTAGGTCTTAGGTCAATTTTCTTAGGGTTTTCTTCTTCATTTTCGTTTCTGGTCTTAAGGAGAAGAGGAAGGGAGTTTCATGACCCATACCTTTCGAATCTAACTAAGTTTGAGGAAGGTTTGACACTATTCTTTCTCTTCTCCTGCTGGTTCTCCTCCTCCTTCCTCTCACGTTTTCCAGCCCTCTTTTTCCTTTCCTCTAGGCAGCTGTCCAATCTTCTCTCAAGGTCTCATCTTTCCCTCACACGTTCACAAGGCACTCTTTACTGGTTTGATTTAGGTTTCTGTTGTGAAAGAGGAAGGGAAGAACGACATGCAACTGCTATTTTGGGAAGAGGATGGATCATCCTCTCTCTCTCCTCCTTATATTTATACTCCCCATGAAATGAGGTAGGTTGTTTGGGGGTTGGTTTAGATGTGTTCTTATCCTTATTTTGGTTTATCTAAAACCGGTTTTACCCCTCCCTCCCAACTCCTTAAGTTAATTAATTAAAAAAAAAAACAGAAACTGCGTCACTGCCAATGCAGAAATCGGCAGCGAAAACTGTGTCGCTGCCGATCATGAAATCGGCAGTGAAAATTGAGTCCTCAATTCATATATATATATATATATATATATATATATATGAATACAATGAGGGCTGCCGCTGTGTTCGGACTACAGATGAAAGGAGCGGCGGCCGGTCTCTGTCGGGTGGAGCTGGAAATGACAATGGGGAAATGGTTCCTTTTTTTTGTGAGGCAGGTTTGGGTCATTCAAATGGGGAGAGGGTTTGAGAAAAGGTTTGGTCCTATGAGGGGGAGAATGGAGTGGGGAGAGACAGCCAAGAGAGGAGCTATGAGGGGGAGAAGGGAGGCTTGTATGTAGAGGGAAGGGTGCGGCCGTTGTTTTTTTTTTTGGCAAAGGGCAAGTGAGTTGCTTGGGTCAGGGAGAAGAAAAGGTTTTGGATCAGGGGGCGACGGCTTGGTGTGAAAGAGATAGACTTCAGGTTTCTTTCTTTTTTTTTTTTACTCTCAAAATTACCCCCTTTCTTTGTGTAAGTTGTGGACCTATATTTATAGGTAAAATGTTCCTTAATCCTCAAATATAGTCCCTCAACTTCTTCTTTTTGTGTAAATTTTGATTTTTCTTATTTTTTTTTATAGTTTTTGAAAATGAGCAATATCAACGTCGACTTAAATGAGGAAAATCAATGTTTTTAAAAATGACGCGTGAAAAGTCGAACGCGTTCAAAAGACTTTTGAAAATTTAAATTATTTTGAGATGACGCTGAAATGCTAAAAACGATGCAAATATATTAAAAACGTATTTTTTTGGATTTTCATTGTTTTTCTGCTATTTTTTTATTTTTCAAAAATTTTATCAAAAAGATGGGTCAAAAATTGGGTAGCAACAAACCCTTTGCTTATTTTATACTATCTTGTATGTTGTGTTTAAAGTTAGGGTAATTAATTTGTGGGACCGTGACATTGCAACAAATTTGACAGCAAAAACTAACTCGCCGATGACACCGTAATCGGTAGAAATTGCTAGCGCATATAGGCTACTACTGACTCAGAAATTGTTGACGAAGACTGAGTCGCTGCCGACTCAGAAATCTTCAACACAACACAGTTTCATTGATGATGCTGAAATCATCAGCGCGTATGGTTTACAATTGACTTAGAAATCTTTGATGAAAACTAAGTCGTTGCTGACTTAGAAATCATCAACGCAATACAGTTTCACAGCTGACGCTGAAATTGTCAGTGCATATGGTTTACGACTAACTAAAAAATCATTGACAAAACTAAGTCATTGCCGACTCAGAAATCATCAACGCAATATAGTTTCACAACTGACACTGAAATCATCAGCATATATGGTTTATAACTAACTCAGAAATTGTTGACAAAAATTGAGTAGCTGTTGACTCAGAAATCATCAACGCAACACAGTTTTACAACTGATACTGAAATCGTCAATGCGCATGGTTTATGGTTGACTCAGAAATCGTTGACGAAAACTGAGTCGCTGCCGACTTAGAAATTATCAATGCAATATAGTTTCACAACTGATGCTGAAATCATCAGCTTACATAATCATCTTGTAAACACCCAACAAAAAAAAGTAAAGCCAGAAACAACTCCACTGTCGCTGATAATTTCTGAATCAGCAACGACATAGTTTTTGTTGATGATTTCTGAGTCGGCAACAACTCAATTTTCATTGATGATTTTTGAGCCAATAGGGGTTGTGTGCGCTGATGAATTCATGCGTCAGCTGTAGAAGCGGTTTCGTTGATGATTTTTGAGTCGGCATGTAAAACCCGACTAATTTTGTCTTTGGTCGACCCATACTAGAAAGAATTGAGGGGTACAAACCAGCCAACTTTGGAGAAACAATGTAAAACCCAATGAAAATTTGAACAAAAGGCCGATCATATAACAGCCTGGCTGTAAGACTTAATCAATGTTAAAAGATCCCAAGTTATTCTCTTAATAGAGGGAAATTTTTTTTATCTACCAAAAATTCAGCAGAGTTTTGTTTGTATTTAGGAAATCCCAAGTTATCGACTACTAGCAATTTATTCAATCAACCCATCATCAAAAGGTCCCATAATTCCGGACCTTATATCAAACATCATAATTCAACACCTCATACAATCCTCACAATTTATATATATCCTACGAGCAAGTTCAATATGAACATAGTCCACATATCATATCATAAAATTTAAAAGAAAAAGAAATACTAACGTGCAAAGAAAACATTACAACATAATATGTGTCCTTAAACATTTCAAAAGGGTTAATTACAAGATAACTAAAGCACTACATGCTAAGCTGAACTTTTTAAATACATCAAGGTTTATACAAAAGCATACTACATAAACGCGTTAATTCCCTTTTGTTTAAGTTAAATATTTACATAAGTTTGACAAAGTAGAGACCTAAACTAATGATCTCCTTGGGTATTTGATGGACCTGTTACATAAATAAACATACCATTATATTGATAAAATAAATATATATTTGTTCATGTAACGTACATGAATGAAGTATTAATTTTCTATCGGATCCTTAGGAATTCTAATAGACAATTTATATTTTACTTGTAAATCTTTTAAACCCAATCAACACTCATTTGTATATTTCTAATTTGAATACTCTTATTTACTTGCTTGAACCAGGTGACCTTGCAAAGTCTAATCTTGTGATTCATTTCCCGGCAATCCTATCATGGATGCCATTAGCCGAAGCTAATCTTGCAAATCATTTCCCAGCAATCCTATCACAGATGCCATTAGCCGAAGCTAATCTCGGAATTCATTTCCCGCCAATCCTATCACGGATGCCATTAGCCAAAGTTAATCTTGCAATTCATTTCCCGACAATCCTATCACGGATGCCATAGCCGAAGCTAATCTTGCAATTCATTTCCCGACAATCCTATCACGGATGCCATTAGCCGAAGCTAATCTTGTAATTCACCTCCTAGCAATCCTACACGGATGCCATTAGCCGAAGCTAATCTTGTAAATACGCAAGACTTTATTTACATTGAACACAATATTTATTGTAATTGCATGCACTTGAAGAATTTTAAATTGTATAAGTGCAAAAAGGAGGGAAAAATCACGCACCTGCTCCGCCTGTCTCATGACTTCCCCTAACAGAAGATCCAATCCTAGTTGCTCCTCCTGAATCACAAGGAAGTTTTTGGTTATGATTCCTTCATGCCGATTTTATAGAGAATCCATATTCATTCATTACTCATATGTTACTTTCTATACATGTTCATTTCCTCATAATAACAAACATACATATATCATGTATATTTTAAAAGTTAGTATCACAATGTGCAAATGTTCGTATGACTCAATTCTTTTATATTCCTACATATAATATTCACATGAAAGTCTACCGTTACTGTCCAACCGTTGCTGTTTGAACAGTTGTTGTCCAACCATTGCTGTTTGAACAGTTGCTATCTAATTGTTGCTGTTTGAATTGTTAGTACTGTCCAACCGTTGTTGTCTGAACATTCATCAGATTTTGAACTATATCTAGAGTTGTAGAACTCCATTTTAAGTGAGATTGATCTCGTTGGAAAGTTAAGACCCGAGGCTAATCTTGTAAATACGCTAGACTTTATTTACATTGAATACAATATTTATTGTAATTGCATTCACCAGAAGAATTTTAAATTGTATAAGTGCAAAAAGGAGGGAAAATCACGCACCTGCTCTACCTGTCTCGTGACTTCCCCTAACAGAAGATCCAATCCTGGTTGCTCCTCCTGAATCACAAGGAAGTTTTTGGTTATGATTCCTTCAAGCTAATTTTATATAGAATCCATATTCATTCATTACTCATATGTTACTTTCTATGCATGTTCATTTTCTCATAATAACAAGCATACATATATCATGTATATTTTCAAAGTTAGTATCCCAATGTGCAAGTGTTTGTATGACTCAATTCTTTTATATTCCTACATATAATATTCATGTGAAAGTCTACTGTTACTGTCTAACTTTGAATTGTTATTGTCCAACCATTGTTGTGTAAACTGTTACTGTCCAACCGTTGCTGTTTGAACAGTTGTTGTTCAACTGTTGCTGTTTGAACTATTACTGTCCAACGGTTGCTGTCCAACCGTTGCTATCTGAACACTCATCAGATTTTTAACTATTTCTAGAGTTCTAGAACTCCATTTTAAGTGAGATTGATCTCGTTAGAAAGCTAAGACACGAGGCTACAAGTTCTCTGAAGGAAGGAGAACCTAGTTCTGCCTCTAAGATAGTCAAAATTACTCATCAACCCATTAGTCCTACTGCCCTACAGAATCAGTCACAACTCAGTCTCGGTTGGTGCCTATAGCTAGAGTTCTACATCTCCAAATTGAGCAAGACTAGTTTCCTTGGTTAGCTAACATCCAAATCTATAATTTCTATAAAGGAACTCGATCCTAATTCCCTCATCCTCCTACCCGAAATCTCACCGAAAGTTAGGAGATAAGTCTGTCAAGATCCGTCTCCCCCTTCCTTTCACACAATACTTTCATAAACTACATACCACACATGAATTAACTTAATTTTAAAAATATGTAATTTTTTCCCAATTCATATCTAAGAACCCTAACCTATAATTCAATATCAAGGCATCGATTCATTATCGAATTTGAAATGAATTTTTAAGATCATGTTTAGAACACCTTACCCGGTACAAATTAAGATTTTGATCTTCAACCAGTTGAAGATTTTCAACTCCTTCCTTTCTTTTCTTCTTGTTAAATTTCTTGTTAATCTCTTGCTCACAAGTGTTTTTCTCATCTATAAACCTTTAATCTTGGATGGGTTCTTGAAGTTTTAGTGTTTCTCTCTCTTGATTTTTGAAGAATGGGTATAAAACTCCATATTTTCTCTCCTTATCGTTCCTGTAGATTTTTTTGGTAAGGAGAGAGTATTTATACTCTATAATTTCCCTTATTTGCATTTAGGCCCCATTTTCTTTAAGTGTATTATTTTTTTCAATTAAATCCAACCCTCAACATTACCTGCTTATTATAATGTCTCGAATTATTTTGCCCGGAAATTATATTCAAAAAATTTCTGAATTCCTGTCTTTTATTTAACCATACGCATGAATTTCCTCACTTTTATTTCTCATGTAGTTAGTTTTCAATTTAAGCAACCTTTATTTATTTATGTATTTAATTTTTCCCGGGGTTTACAAGCCAATACTAAACAAAATTTAAGGGACCAAACCTGATGCAAACCCTAGCGGAATTTAATGGAATTCGCGACCCCAAGATCAATCTAACCCAAGTTTGTTGAGATTTGAATGAGCTTATCACAATGGAAGACTTGCTCCAAGGCAACAAGACTATAAACCAACTCGATCATAACGCCTACACCTATAGACGAGCAAAAGAAGTATAAATTCACAACAAAGAATGGTCAATTCTTTGAAGAGTTGAAAGTTCAATCAAAAACCAAGATTGAGCAACCGAAAGTCAGCTACAATGCTGAAAATATTATCAAAAGTCTGCCCTAAAATTATTCCTAAAGAGTATTTATACTGCAAGCCAAAACCCTAGTTTCCCTAATGGGTCTCACATAAACCCAATTTAAATAATAATCAACCCAAGTTAAAACTAGCCCAAATTAATTAAAATAAACAATTCTAAAACCCAAAAAAATTTTCTCCTCTCAAAATAATTAAAGTTTGATAGCCCAACTAATTAAATAAGATAAGTTCGTTGTTTCCGCATTCTGTCTGGCAGCAGCAAGGCCCAACTTAAAACGGACGGTTCTTTCTCGTCTTAATTAATTAGAAGGTGTGCCATATACTGTTGGAAAGGTATGGAAGTTTAATTTCCAGCCCAACTAGAATCAAATCAAAATTCGATCTGTAACTCCAGTTATGACTAAAAGAGTAATGAAAGGTCAAACTGTCTGAATCTAGTCTTCTTCTCCCAATCCTCGTGTAATGGTCTTGGTTCCACCAACTAGCCCCTCTTGAACATGAATCAGATTAATCAAGGCTTGCTCTTTATTATTGCGAATCCTCTTGAAGTCCACTGTAGCCCATGTATCTTGAAGAAGTCCATTGAAAGCTTCTTTGAACTTCTTAGCCCTAAGCCTAGTAACTGGACCAACTGGAACCTCCAATGGATCCTTTGATGGTTGGATCACATCAAAACCGATTTACGTTAGAGAGGTCTTGGGAGGGGGGCAAAATTGGTTCTTAGATAACTTAAAGAGGAACAACGACATGGTGGAACAACCTCCAAACTCCCCAGCACACTTATATGGGATATAAATACAAGGGGGAGAAAAATAAATGACTCTTCCTCTCCTACAGAAACAGCAATAGCCATTGCTACAATTGAAGCTCTCTCCCCAAGAAGAAACCGAACCAGACCAACCTGTATGCAAGCCCCCTTGAGTGAAGAGTAAAGAGAGAGTTGGGAAAAAACCCAAAAAAAAAGGGGTAGTGTTCTTGCACCTTAACTCAAGGAATATTGACTAAATGGACTAACCCAAGTACAACGAAGAATGAAAGAACACCTACACAAACCCTTTACTTAAGAAAATGAATGGTTTGGAAGGTATGAACCTATGGGAGCGCTAACCATAGTGAAGGCTGGATAGAATATGAATTTCCTATGATGAAATGCATAGATTGTGACCATGTTATAGTCTTAGATCACGCTGAAACCAAAACAGATCCTATGCTTGTTCTAATGACAAGATTTCTGTATATATGATTGAAGAAATTATGTGATAATACGTTAGAAAGATGTTATGTACAAAATTGTATTATCATTTAAACTTTGTGCGTGTAACGGGTGAATTTGTTTATTTAAGAATCAAATGGTTATATGTATAGGCATGGCATGTTTTTGGGAATATTATTATGTTAGACTTGATGAAATGCATGCGAAAGATTGAAAGAAAGAGGCAAATGTTGCTTCGGCCAAGAATAAGGATATGCATGTTAAGAATTGACTATGGCATTATTGATGGTCTTGTGATAAAACTTTGAATGTGATTGCTTTTTGGATATGTTCAAACTTCGTTGGGGGATGAGTTAGGAAAGGGGGAAAACTAATGTAGACCTTATGCTTAGTCGAGGGAAAGAGTAAAATTAGAAACGACTCTATCGCCGCTGCTGATTCAAAAATCGGCAGCGACATGTCTTACATTGATGATTTCTAGGTCGACAGCTACTCAGTTTTCATCAACAACTTCTAAATCAGCAGTAGCCTGTATGCGTTGATGATTTTGATGTTGAATTCTATGTCACCAGCGAATCAGGTTTCACTACTAATTTTCTACGACAGACTTCCACTTAGGAAATGACTTAAATGCTTGTAAAGATTTCATGGTATGATGGTGTAATATGTGGAACACTTGAATGCAAACATGTGTGTTCTTGGAATGTGTATGATGATGAGTTATGTGATTACCAAATGCAAATGTGTTGATTTGTGATCATTGATGTGTTAAGTGGTGCGATCGGGATCGGACCTACAACCAGAAAATGACACCCCACGAGAGGAGCAGGTAGGTGGCTTCTACCCCTTCTAGTATAACGTTAATTCCCTGGAGTGACTTTATTACGAAGGGTCTTTTATTGTGTTATAGCTAGTACTAAACTACTATGGAATGCTACACATATATCATGAAGGATCTACTATGGTGATATAATGAATGTTAAATTGTTAGAAAATGTTTGTACGAGTACTATGAAAGATTTTTATTGTGTTATAACGAATGCTAAACTGTTGCGGAATGTTTGTACGAGTATTATAAAGGGTCTATCATTGTGTTATAATGAATGTTCATCTATTTTGGAATGTTCGTACGAGTATTAAGAAGGATCTACTATTGTGTTATAAGGAATGTTAAATTGATACGAAATGTTTGTACGAGTACCATGAAAGATTTTTATTGTGCTATAATAAATGTTGAATTGTTACGGAATGTTTGTACGAGTATTACAAAGGATCTATCATTGTGTTATAATGAATGCTAATCTATTTTGGAATTTTCATACGAGTATTACGAATGATCTACTATTGTGTTATAAGGAATGCTAAATTGATACGAAATGTTTGTATGAGTATTATGAATGATCTACTATTGAGATATAATGAGTGCTAAACTGTTATAGAATGTTGAATGAGTATTATGATGAGCTTCGACTAATGGTATCCACAATGGATAGCCAAGTAGTGTTTGATGATTACCTTCAGCTAATGGCATCCTAAGGGGATGACCGAGAAGAGTTGATGATTAACTTTGGTTAATGGCATCCTAGATGGATGGCCGGGCTACGTTGATGATTAGCTTTAACTAATGGCATTTTAGATGGATGGCCGAGTTGCCCTGATGATTAGTCGTCGTTAATGGCATCCTAGAGCGATGGTCGGGTTAAATATGATGTTTAGTTTTGGCTAATGGCATCCTAGATGAATGTCCAAGTTGATTATGATGATTGGATTTGGCTAATGATATCCATAAGAGATGACGAGTTTGATTTTGTGATTAGTTTGGGTTAATGACATCCAAGACGGATGACCGAGTTTGAATATTTCAATTAGCTACAACTAAAATTATCCAAGGTAGATGACTGGGTTAAAGTGAAGTAATTAACTCCGATCAATGTTTAAACTTTAGCCCCACAACTCCTATGGAGAGGTTGGGGCGTATGAGTGAGAATAATACACTTAACAAAATAATAAGGATTGTACAATGCATATGAGAAGTAAAAGAAGGAATGTACCTATTCTAAGTTGATAACAAAAAGTAACGATAACGTTCTTGTAGTTGTTTATTATCATGTTTAGATTATTTACAATTCTTGTATCCATGTTGTTTTTATAACAGGGACATCATACAATCAAGGTGCGTAGGAAAGCCAGTTCCATGGGTTCATATATTTTGAAAAGTGCTATGTAATAATATGTTTTAGGTGTTATGTATTTGATATGATCGAATGGACTAGTTGAATAGTATTTGATAAGATCGAATGGAGTAGTTGAATATTTTTCATTCAGCACTTTTGTAAAGACTTGTATAAAAAATTATAATGGAATACAAATGCGAAAGTATGATTTTGTAAACATGATGTGGTGAATGTATGTATGTGATATTCTCTTCTATGAGAATGTTGTATTGTGAAATCACATGAGTATTGCACTACACTAAGAGATGAATTCTGTTATGATAAACCCTAAATACTGTTGTGAGAACGTGTATTGTCACTTTTATGGGATGTTGAACATTACCCTATGTGGGTTGTGCCTTGTTAATGAATGGAATGCATTTATAAATTCATAGAATGATATTGTGAAAAGCATCAAGAACCTAATGACTTACAAAAAAAAATCCACTGATTTTTGGCTATGGAAAAGCCGAGATATTACTCTACTGTTGACGTAGATATCATTGATGGAAACTGAGTCGTTACCGACTTAGAAATCATCAACGCAATCCATGTCACTGCCGATTAAAAAATTGACAGCGACGATGAAGTTGTTTCTGGTTCTACTTCTTTCTTTCGGCCAAGCATAAGATTATGCTAGGCTTTCACCCTACCAATGTTCTTAACCTATTTTGGACATAGAACCTTGTCGAACCACACTCCATTCATCATACATTATCAAATAGCACAAAACACATCTCCATATGTTCATCTACCAAAGTTTTTCTCAAATCATCACTTCAAATACCAACACTTAACATTGCTACTACCATACATTCTTGTATTCACATTTGTATTATGGAAATGTATCAACATAACTAATAATAATTCTTCAACACATAAAGGTTCTATTTCATTTTTATCACAAGTATAATTACAAAAATCATGCCACAACATATTTTCATTTACTTGAACCATTCTCATGTAAACTCATTAATCAGGGTTCTATTTCATTTTTATCACAAGTATAATTACAAAAAGCATGCCATAACATATTTTCATTTACTTGAACCATTCTCATGTAAACTCATCAATCTCATAACAAAATTCAAGCAATAACATCAACATAAATTTCAGTTCTAACACACAAAATGTTCCTAGGAATCCAGCAGAATCACACTCTATGCATCTCCTCATTTCTTTACATATTTCATGTAAGTTCATCAATCATATGTGGAAAATCAAGGCATTAATCATCAACATACATTCTGTTTTAGTTTGAATACGTTCTTAGGAGTTCAATAAGGTCATTTTCATGCATTTCATCACACAAGTACATGTTGTCCAACCCTTCAACTATGGCTGACCCTCTTTCAAGTTTGTTCATTCAAATTTATCCATTTCTCTTATTGAATGTTCTGGAGTTAGGTCCTCTATCCAACCTTATTTTCGTCCCTTTCATCATACAATTACATGTTGTCCAACCCTTCAACTATGGCCGACCCTCTTTCAAGTTTGTTCATTCAAATTTGTACATTTCTCTTATTGAATGTTCTGGAGTTAGGTCCTCTATCCAACCTCATTTTCGCCCCTCTTCCTAGTCTAGATTTCCTTAGTAACTGGTGTAAGAATCTTAGGTCATTTACTTGGGGTTTTCTTCTTCCTTTTGGTCCCAAGGGCATAAGAATAGGTGGAGAAGGGTATGGTTCATACCTCATGATTTTAAGTAGCTTTAGCAAAGGGTTAATAGTTTTTTCTTCCCTCTTCTCTTGGTTTTCTTCATCTTCTTTCCCCCTCTTGGTTTCTCCTCCTTCTATCAGCTTCCAACCGGTTCTGGACTCCTTCTCCCTCTAACCCTCCATTCTTTCTCATGCCTAAGGAGGACACATGCAGCTGGGTTTGGTCAAGTTTTTCATTGGAAAAGAGGAAGAGAAGGAAGGACATGTAGTAGAGCACATGCACCCTGCTGTAGCCGGTTTTGGGGAAGAGGAAGGGTCACCTTCTCTCATCTCTTGTATTTATACCCCTCTTAAAAGAGAGGGGGTTTTTGGGTGTTGAGCAAGGCTATTCCTATCTCTTTTTTGGGTTATTTTGGGCTGGTTTCTATGCCAATTCTTCCCTAAGACAGGTCAACCCTCCTCCTCCAGGATTTTCTCTAAGGCTAGCTGATTTATATCCTTCAATTCTTCCTAATATTGGTCGGCCAAAGACTAAAATTTTTGTTGGGTTTTAAAAAATGTATGGATTTGTCAGCGCACACAACCACCGTTTACTCATAAATCGTTAATGAAAACTAAGTCGCTATTGACTCAAAAATTGTCAACAAAATCGCTTCCACAGTTGACGCATGGATTCATCAGCGCACACAACTCCTATTGACTTAGAAATCATCAATGAAAACTATGTCGTTGCCGTCTCAAAATGTGTCAACAAAACTGCTTCCACGGTTGATGCATGGATTCGTCAGCACACACAGCCCCTGTTAACTCAGAAATCTTCAACAAAAACTGAGTCAATGTTGACTCGGAATCATCAACGAAACTTCTTCTACGACTAACACATGGATTTGTCAGCGCACACAACCACTGTTAACTCAGAAATCATCAATGAAACTACTTCAACAGCTGACACATAGATTTGTCAGCACACACAGCTCATATTGAATCAGAAATTGTCAATGAAAGCTGAGTCGCTGCCGACTTAGAAATCTTAAACAGAAATTATGTTACTACCGATTCAGAAATCATCAACGAAGGTGGAGTCATTTTTGGCTTTACCTCCTTTTTTTTTAGGTGTTTACAATCTCACAATTTATTGTGGATTGTAATAGTGAAGTTTTAAAAAATTCAAATTTGATCCTCAAACTTTTTTCTCACAATTAAGCCCCTTTAAGCCCAAATTAAAGCCAAAAAACATATTTTTTTGGGGTACGGGTTGAATTGAAAGACAGGGGACTGAAGTGACAAAAACAGGGTAACATAGGTGGTAGGTCTGAAATTTGTTTGAAAAGTTCATTTACATCCCCCATCTTTTTAATCCATTAGGTAATTGGTCCATATAATCTTTAAAAAATATATATTGTGGTACCAAAATTTAATTTTCTTTTCTTTTAGTCTTTTTTCTAGGAGGAAAGAGAGGTCACTAGATTCCGGCTTAGAGAAAGGAAATTTTCATTGGCAAAGATTTAGGGCACCAAAACGGCTGATTTGTTTTATCAAATGGTTCCATATGATGATGAGGGTTATGATTAAGTGTTTTTTTTACCTTGAAAACACCTAAAAAACAGATGTGAGCCCGGGAAGATTTTTGTTTTTGAGTTGATTTCAGATTTTCAACCGATTGTTTTTGTGATTTTAGAGGTCATAGATTGATTTAACTAGGTTTGTAAGGTGTTTCCTAGGTGTTTTGGGTAAAACATTGGTTGAAAATAAGTTTTTGGATCAAATTAAAAAGAACCTCATTTTTCCAACTACACTAGTGGCTGGATTCTGGGATTTTTAGATAATATGTTTATTTTTTTCCAAGTAGCTGAGGAAGAAAACATATCATCCATCTCATTAAATTTAAAAATAATAATTAAAGGCCCACACGTGAACCTTTTTTTGATTGGGCCAAGCGCCAAACCTGACTTACTAGGCTCAAGAGCATCTGACCTCATTTTTTTTTCTATTAATAGTTTTTCTATATGTTTTTCTAAATAATTTTTAAATTTATGTTTTAATTGATACCCTTTCTCTTTCATTTGTTTTTTGGTTTTTTATCCTTTGTTGAATTTATTAAGTGTGTTTAATTTTTTTCCAAAGGTTAGTATGATTTATTTGTAGTTTTTTTTGTATATTTTATATAGATAAGTATTTATTTTTTTAATAATATTTTTAATACATGTAACGTTGCATAATATTTTTTTTCTTTTATTTTATTCAATGAATTTTATGTGTGTGTTAATCTCTATTAAAATTTAATTTTCATAAACAAATTCATTAAATATAACCAGAAAAATGACCTATGCTGTGATATTAAATATCTAAATCTATATTGGTATCTAAATTTTTTCAATTATATTTTTATTTATCGTTAATTACTTTTATTTTTATTTATTTACACAATGGTTTGTGATTTATTTAATTGGATATATGCATAAATTATTTTTATTTACATTTACAATTTTTGTATGAATAAAACCACGTTGAAAAATTCTAGTTGTTCAAGTTTTTTTCTTCATATATTGGTATTTTCAATTTGATCTTTATTATTATAATTTCTTATATTCTTCTTTAATATTTTTTTATAAAAGTTTTATTATTTTTTATTTCATTATTCAATCCAAGTTGATATTGTATTGTTATTTTTTTTTGTTCTATTGATCTTTTATATATATATATATATATATATATATATATATGATTTCTTGTTTGCTATTGTTGTTTTTTTTTTCAATGATTTAAATAAATCTAACTTATTTAGTTCCTTGAGAATATAATCCAAGTTATTGATTTTTTTTTAAATACGCTTACTACATCTATATATTTTATTGGAAAAATAATAAATACCTTTATAGAAGGGCAAGCACTAGCCTAATATCTAAGATGCATGACGAGACGTTCTTGTACCGGTTTGGAACCAATATCAGGTTGGCTCTATTCGATCTAACCATAATTAAAAAGGTTCTGATAAAAACTGGTGGGCTACTTGAGAGGATGAAGTTTGACCTTGTTACAAAGCAGCACTTGGGGGGCAACAACCTGATGGAGCTCACAAGTGAGAAGTTGGCAGTTCATAGGAAGATCAGTAGCTCGGCCCTGAACATGTAGCAAGTTAAGGTGTATTGCATAATACAATTGACCCATCTTTATCTTGGTTTAAACCCCCGCTCCCCACCAAAACAAGAAAAGAAGCTCTGCTTGAAAAATTGTGTAGAAATTATAAGCATTTAAAGCTTAATTATTATGTTTTGATGTTTACAAGAATTTTACTAAATTTAGAATAAAAATCTTACGGGGAAGATAATGAAAATTCAACCGTTTTATATTCATTATTTTCTATGACCTTGTGCTATCGGTCTTATACTAGTGAAACTATTAGTTAGTATTTGGTTACGGTCTTGAAATAAAAAAAAAACTGAAACAACATAAATAGAGGTGACAAGATAGAACAAGAGACAAATAAAATTATGGTTGGTAGTAGTGTATAAAATAAAATAACTATCTTTGTATTTTTTGTTGTTGATGGTGGATAAAACAAAATGAAATATAAAAAATATATTTTATCCTTAATATATATAATCATCAAATTTACATATTTTAAAAAATAATTAAATATTATTTATTTTTACAATTAAAATTTATAATAGTATAATAACTCAAGTTATAAGACCTAAACTGGTTTGACGAGTCAACCCAGTACCCGATCGACCTAGGGTTTGGACCAGTTCAGGTTTAAGAGAAAATAGAGGAAGATTGGATTCTTATCTATTTTGCATGGAATACTTTCCTCTAAAGACATGTTTTCAAAGACACAAATTGAGAGATATATGATGAAAATGGTCTCCAATACTTTACTATAGGATCCATCAATGCATAAGATAAACTAGAAGTTCAGATCTTGTTCCATTAGACCCAGTTCGATCAGATCAGTTCCCATAATATTGCTTGCTCGGGTTGAGCTGACGGATTCGCTCTATTTCCTATTCTTGAGGGAGTGATCGAGACTAAGCCGCGTTACGAAAGACAAAGGATTGTTCGCTCTTTGGGGTGGGCCTTTCGTAAGTAGGTTATGAACTAGTTTATCCTTTTCCTATTCCTATCCTAGGACTGGTTGGCCTAGTCTTTTTTCAAGACTTCCATAGACATCCAGAGCCCTCCCTCATGTTTGAATTAAAACATTTTCAATGAAATGTTGGAAAAATAATAAATATCAGCTAATATATGTTTTTTACTCTAAATGGTTGTGTTTTGAGTTAGAAGAGTTCCAAGCAAGGTAGTACAACTGATTCAACAATTGAAAAAGAGTACACCTCCACATTTAAAGAAACAAAGAGGTTGTTTGGATCAAGAAATTCATCATGAACTAGGTTGGTTCCTGACATTGTTGATCCACTTTCCCTGTATTGTGATAACAATAGAGCCATTGCATAAGTAAAGAAACCAAGGTCTCATCAATGATCCAAACAAGTACTTAAGAAATTTCATTTGATATGATAAATTAATGAAATAAATATGTAAAGATAGAGCAAGTACCAACTTAAGAGCATCTTGAAGATCCTCTTACTAGGTCACTATCCATGCAGAAACATTACTTCTACATGGAGCAATATAGTATTAGATACATGAACGATTAGCTTTAGTGCAAATGAGAGATTGTTAGTTTAATATGCCACGTAACATTCCTATTTCTAGGATCAAACAACACAATTAATTATAACATTCCCATTTTCGGGATCAAACAACACAATTATACCACCAAATTTATGGGTTTTTTTTCCATTATTTAAGGTTTATAAAAATTTCAACCGAAATTTCAGCAGAGTTTTCCCTATACTAGGAGGTCCCAAGTTATTGACTATTATCCTGTACATATCTTATGCTCACATCTCAATCATATCACAATCACAAAGAGTCCAACTCAACAATATATTCAATGACGTAAATATGACATTTTATCTACTCAATTTCTTCCATATTTAACATACATAATTTAACAAATAAGAGAAGCATACAAACATTTGAATTCCAAATACAAAATAATACAATCCAGTATTCCTAACATAAAATTACAAGGATGACACTATTACGTTCCGAGTTACATGGTTACTTAAGAACAAATCACATAGGTAATTCTTACATTCCTAAATCATGTAAAAGAAAATTAGGGGACCTAAATACTACTCCTGACGTGAGTGGGAAGGACCTGCAATTTATAATTTTCAGAATAAATAAAATAAGAATACAATAAAATAGAAAAGGGAAATGTACACAATACATGCATATATATTTAATCATATACTAATCCATGCACAACAATGACTTTTTGAATTATTAATTTGTCTTCCATAATTATATCCCTATTTATTCTTCTGGGGATCACCCATTATTTTTCATTTCATAAACATCCCAAATTTTATCAGGAGCACATCATCGTGCCACTTCTTCCTAATCCGGGAAGATCATTGCTGATACTAATTATTCACATTAGTATCTTTAGTCGCCCATTCCTGGATCGACTAATTAAGTTCGTGGGAAGGTCGACACCAACGTAACCCATTAATGTCATTAACTATTTTTGAACCGAAATAGTTAATTAGTGTTTCATATTACCTTGGAATATCATCGAGTATGCCGATGTCAAGAATTCTTGACATGATTAGCTTTCACTTTAGGAAATCTAATCAAGTTCCATGAGTTTGCCGATACGAACGCCAACCGCTGATATCATTAACTATTCTTAACCCGAATAGTTAATCAAGTCCAATATTTCTCCTCCTCCGTATTGGTCATGCCAATGTTAGCCAACCTGGCTACAATCATTAGCCTCCTGTATTTGGGACCGACTAATCAAATCCAAGGGATGATTATCCATGAAAACTCATTATTTTTGTCCATTTTTCTCCGAAGGAACTCATAAATCAATTCTGGTTTTCCGGTTCTCATTCATGTCATTTCATCTTTTCTCTTTTCAGTTTCATTCATAGGCATAAGATTTATAATCTAAACAAATAACTAGAATCGTATTAACTAAGGAAGATATAGGTGTAGATTACTTACCTGCTATAAAAGATCGACTTGTATTCCCTTATTGTTGTTGTACTCCTCCTGAATCCACAAGTACTCATTATTCCATTCTCAATCACATTTCACAACATAGTAATAGAAATGGTGACAACATTTGTTTCTCTTTTACCATTATTTTTACATTTACCTTCCCATTATTATCTTTTACGATTTTGATTTATTAGCAGTCACAACAAACATTACTAATTCAATTTCAAATATGGTTTATTTCTTTTTGGAATTCAGGATATGATGCTAAACATTTTACAAAGGTAGAGAAAAATGAATTCTATTCTTAACGTGGCTAAATTTCATTGTTTTGTCAACTTGGCCAAATCTGTCAGCAGGGGTAGCAGCTCGACCTCCCCTTAGATTGTTACATATATCTAGAGTTCTAGACCTTCAAATTAAGCAAGGTTGGATTCGTTGGAAAGCTAACATCTTAGACCACAACTTCTATGAAGGTTGATACTCCAGATTATGCCTTTATCTATATCAATTCCTAGGTGCAAGTTAATTAACATAACAACCCATATTTTTCCCAATTTGGGTGTTCGACACACAAACCATCACTTTCATGCATTTATTTTCCTTTCTTCATCCATTATTACTCACAGAATTTCATCCTTTTCTCACATTAACAATCACACATAAAAAAATAGTTTATCTAGGGATTTGGCTTCATAAGAATATGTGTAACAATGTTGTTCATGTGTTTTCAAGTATCAGCATATCATAATTTTGTGAAATTTAACATTGTCTCTCAACATGGATGCTTAATTAGTATATACATATTTCTCCTCCCTCTTTGTTCATATTTGGTCGAAGGTCTGCAGACCTTCCCTTAGTTTTTTTGTCCTCTAGTTAGGTCAAGAATATCACTTAGCCTTTCTCTACCTCTCTCTCACACTCATCCTCACTTTAACTTACCTATAAAGTTTATTAAGAACTTAACCTAGGGCATGCAACTTACCCAAAATGTTTGAAATTGCTCTAGGAAGGTCTTAGGTTTGTTCTGGTTGTGTTTTCTTCTCTTTGGAACCCCTTCTCTCTCAAATGTTTTGGTTGTTCTTCTCTTCCCTTGCTGTCGCCAACTCGTTCTTGGCTTTTTTCTTCTATTATCTTGTCTTTTGATGTCTAAATCTTCCCTGACCCTCCTAGTTTCCTCTCATATGGTGGATTGCATGTGGTTCTCTTTGTTTGTTCTTGAGAGAAAATGAAGAGGTAGTGAGTGACTCTTCTTCTCTCTTTTTCTTTCTTTTATGTCATTAGCTCTCCTCTTCAAGGGCTGAGGGTTTTCTTCTTCTCTCTCTCCTTTTTTTTTTGTTTCTATTCCTCATTTATTCATGCCTTTTAAGTTTGGTCCTTCCCTCTTTGTTTCTTCCACTTTAGGTCCCCAAATCTCTCTTTTATTTTGTGTATGTTGCCGACTCTCTTCTTCTTCTTTATTTAGGCTCCATTTGTTTACAGGAAAGTTGTTTCCTTTTGAAAAGTGAATTCCGGGGAAAGTGAATTATTTTCAGATGTTTGGTAGTATTATGAAAAATGAACTGAAAAATACTTTCCAGTATTTGGTTGTATTATGAAAAATGAACTGGAAAATAATTTATTAATGAATTAATTTTTTTTCAAGTTTATATAATATATATAGAATATTTAATATAATATTTAATCACTTACAATAAAAGAATGAAATCTAAAAAGTATAATGATGAATTTTTTTATTATATCTTATATTCATATATAGCTTATTTTATAAAATATAACTATATATATCATATAATATTATAGAAATATAACCTTGTGAAATTTTTCATAAATAAAACCTATTAATATTGTTTTTTCAATTTTAAAAGCTTAAAATATGTTTTTTTTCATATGAATAAAATTTTCACTATTCTATTTGTTATTACCAAAGCACTAGGAAATAGAAAAAAATGAAAAAACAAGGAAAATGAAATACCAATAAGAAAAAAACTAAAGAAAAATAGAAAAAATAAAAGAAACAAAGTAGTCGTTATAATAATAAAAAAAGGGACGAAAATTGAATCTCCCACACACAACAGGGGGCAAAGTAGAGTTTTTCTATTAATAAAAAAGAAAAATAAAATAAAGCATGTGTTTTGGCAAGTGTAGATTTATTTGGATAGGGTGTGTGGATGAGGTGCATGTGGTCCTGTGATTGGTCACAAGAGAAGGAGACAACACATGTGGTTTTTTGGTAAGCAAAGGAAAGTGTTTTCCTTAGAATAAGAAAAAGAAAGTGTTTTCCTGCCACAAAGCATTCCTTTTTTCATTGACCGGAATTAACTTTCCTTTGACTAGCTTTCTGGATGGTTACCAAACATGAGAAACTAAGGAAAATGGTTTCCAGGAAAATGAATTCCTGGAAACAAACAAGGCATTAATTGCACTATTATTATTATACTCACCATAATGATTTTTTTTATGTGTGTTTCTCAGGGTTTTACATTCTCCCATACTAACAAAAATTTCATCCTTAAAATTTAAGCAACGTACTTGTTTCGGGGAATAGAAGAGGGTATTTTTCTTTAATCCCTGATTCTCTATTCCACGTCTCTTCTTCTATTTGGGAGTTCCTCCACAGTACTCTTGCTAATGGAACTTTTTTATTTGTCAACACTTTTTCGCTTCGATCCATGATCTTGACTAGTTTGCTCTCCAGGGTTAAATCTTCTCTTTACTTTAATGGGAACTGGAGGTAGTACTCATGAAGGGTCCACATGTGCCTTCCATAATAAGGATACATAGAACACATTATGAATTTTATCCAAATACGTAGGTAGTTGTAGTCGGTAAGCGATCGGTTCGATCCTTTCTACAATTTGAAAGGGGCTAACATATCTTGGGGTGAGTTTCCCTTTCATTCCAAACTGAATTATGTCCTTTTATGGTCTCTAGAGGTCCTTCGATTGTTCAAATAACTTTTTTGTCTATTTTGGGCTTCCTTCATTCTCTACCTGATCAGCCTCACCTTGTCGGCGTCAATTGTACTATTTTGGGACCCAGGAGCTTCCTCTCTCCAACTTCATCCTAGTATATTGGGGTCTGACATTTTCTCCCATAAAGAGCTTCGTATGGAGCCATCCTGATAGAAGCTTGGTAGCTATTATTATGCGTAAATTCCACCAACAGCAACATATCCTCCCAATTTTCCCCAAACTCTAACACGCATGACCTTAAGAGGTCTTCAAGTGTCTGGTAGTCCTTTTGGACTGACCATCCGTCTTGGGGTGGAATGGCGTGCTCAAGTTCATCTTAGTCTATAAGCTTGTTGCAAGTTTGGCCATAACCTTGCAGTGAACCTTAGGTCCCGGTCCGACACAATTGATACAGGCACTCCATGAAGCCTAATCACTTCCCTCACATATAACTTAGCCAACTTCTCCACGGGATCTGCCATTTTTATGGGTAAGAACAAGGCCGACTTCGTTAGTAAATCAATAACCACCCATATAGCATCATTACCATTTTTGCTCCTTGGTAATCCGATTACAAAGTCCATGGTTATGTTCTCCCATTTCCATTCTGGAATTGGTAGCGATTGTAACTCCCCTGCCGGCCTTTAATTGTAACAACCCGACTTTTTCAAAGCCAAAATTGATGGATTTTTTTTTTATATAAGTCGTTAGGTTCTGGATGTTTTTCACCATATCATTCTGCAGATTTATAATTGCTTTCCATTCATTAACAAGGGACAATCCACGTAGGATAATATAAATCAATATTCCCATAAAACATAGTCTCAATACACATGCCCATAATATTATATTTCACACTCATTGGTTTACATTACATCATATTGACATACTCATAAATTCACATTCCTGTTCTAGTCTTGTTATCATCACGAGGTCATTTAAGAGGACCAAACAATAAATTACACAACTAGTACTTTCATTATCTTGACCTTATGTAATTTCACAACATAGCATCCTTATAAGAAGAATACCACATACGTATATTCATACACATCATATTTACATGTTCGCGCGCACACATCTGTGTTCCATTTCAATTTTTTATTACAAATCTTTACAAAAGGAGTCAAACGACTAATTGAGCGATTAACATGTCTATTCATATAGAACTCGCATCACCTATAACATGCGAATATATAGTTCTTTTCAAAATGTGTGAGCCGCGAAATAGATTTCCTTACGCACCATGTTGGTATGATGTCCATGTTACAGCATAATGTAATTTCAAGCATTATAGGCAATTTAAAAACATAATAAAACAATATTAACGATACATTTCATTCATGAACCAAAAGAGCTTAATTCTTTCATTTCTCCTTACTTACGTAAATACCACCCTTAATAATTTTTCAATTACCGAGGCTAATTACAATACGCAAACCCGTTCATCTGTCTTGAATACCATTAAACCAACTAACGTTATTCTCTGTTTTAAGCATAACAATCGTAGTTCTTTCATATACTTGGTATATACAAAACATAGTACACATGAACGCATCAATTCTTGAAAATAACTCATAACTCCCAAATCCGGCTATCCCCTTAGGATACCACTAGCCGAAGCCAATCATTTATTCATACTGGTCATCCACTTAGGAAGCCATTAGCTGGACATCTACTTAGGATGCCATTAGCCGGAGCTAATAACTTAGGATGCCATTAGCCAAAGCTAAACATTTATTCATTGTGGTCATCCTCTTAGGATGTCATTAGCCGGAGCTAATCATTTATTAATCTTGGTCACCCAGTTAGGATGTCATTAGTCGGAGCTAATCATTTATTCATCCAGGTCATCTACTTAGGATGTCATTAGCTGAAGTTAATAATTAATCACAACTCAATCATTCGTCTCGGATGCCATTAGCCGTAGCTAATCATAAAACGTAACCTGGTCTTCCTTCTAGGATGCCATTAGCCATAGCTAATCATAAAACGCAACCTGGTTATCCTTCTAGGATGCCATTAACCAAAGTTAATCATTAGCCAATCAAACAATCAAATGTTCCATAGGCGGTTTATGAAATCACTATAACATGATAATATATCCTTTGTAATTCTCATTCAAACCATTCATAACAATTTGACATTCACTATAATATAATAGTAGACCCTTTATAATAGTTTAGCGTTCAGTATACACAACAATAGATCCTTTGTAATACTCGAACAAACATTCTGTAATAGTTTAACATTTAGAATAACACAATAGTAGACCCTTCGTATTACTCATCCAACCATTCATTACAATTAATGTTCAATACAATACAATACAACAATAGCTCCCTCGTAACACTCATTCAAAAATTCATAACAATTTAGCACTATGTATGCACAATAATAGATCCTTCGCAATACTTACATAAACATTCGTGACAAATAACCTTCAACATAATACAATGATAGATCCCTCGTAATACTCATTCAAAAATTCATAACAATTTAGCACTATGTATGCACAATAATAGATCCTTCACAATACTCATATAAACATTCGTGACAAATAACCTTCAGCATAATACAACGATAGATCCTTCGTAATACTCATACAAAAATTCATAGCAATTTAGCATTATGTATGCACAATAATAGATCCTTCACGATACTCATATAACCATTCATAACAATTAACATTCAGTATAATGCAACGGTAAATCCTTTGTAATACTCATACAACCATTCTTGAAAAATTAACATTTAGTATAATACAACGGTAGATCCTTTATAATACTCATACAACCATTCGTGGTAGTTTAGCATTCCATATAGCACAACAATAGATCCTTTGTAATAAATTCACTTCAAAAACTAATGTTATACTAGACGGGGGTGGAAATCACCTACATGCTCCTTCCATGTGATGTCTTTGTCCGGTTGCGGGTTAGGTCCCAGTTTCACCACCTTATAGTTTTCAACAGCTTTACGAAGGGATTTGGTGGTCTGTTCTTCTCTTTCTATCCAACTTTTTCCTTCTCTCACCTGCTGTCCAGCAAGCCCTCTAGGTATCCTTCAGTCAAGAGATGAAATGGTTCTTACCTCATGTTTTTTTTTTATAGGTTCCAAGTGTAGTTTTAGAGGTATCTCTTTCTTTTTATGTCCGGTTTTTCTCTCCTTCTTTTCTACTGCAGCTTAGCCGGCCTGCTACACCCTTCCTCCTTCTATGATTTCAGTCACTAACCTCACTCTCTAGGTCTCCTTTAGCTCACACATTTAATGGAGGGGGCATGCAGCTGGATTGGGTCTGATTTTTTATGGAGAAGGGGTAGAGAAGTAAGAGCATGCAGCTGGACACCCTTTCTCTCTCCTTGTATTTATAGCTCCTATAAGTGTGCTAGGGTGTTTGGGGGTTGTTCTACCTTATCCTTGTCCCTCATTAAATCATCCTAAAACTTGTTTTTCCCCCTTCCTAAGACCTTTTAAGAGTAAACCGGTTTGGTCCCCTTGATTTTGCTTAGTGTTTGTCGGACTTTTGTTCAAGTTTCCATTGGGATTTACATTTTTTCTCTGAAGTTGGCCGGTTTTTCACCGCTTAATTCTTCCTAGTATGGTTCGGCCAAAGACAAGATATGTCAGGTTTTACAAAACGTATGGATTTATCAACGCACTCAGCCACTGTTGACTCAAAAATAAGCACCGAAAAATTACGCGGTGCCAACTCATAAATCGATAGCGAAAACTGTGTCATTACCTACTAAAAAATCGGCAACAAAACAAATTGTCCCTGCCAATCTAGAAATCTACAGCAAAAATTGTCCCTACCGACTCAAAAATTGGCAAAAAAAAATATTGTTGCCAATTCAAAAATCTGCAGCAAAACCTATGTCACTACTGACTCAGAAATTGACAGCAAAAACTGTGTCGTTGCTGACTCAAAAATTAGCAAAAAAAACTGTATCGCTTTCGATCCAGAAATCGACAACGAAAACTGTGTCGATGTAGAAATTGACAGCGATGGTGGAGTTGTTTCTGGCTTTACTTTTTTTTTTATTGGGTGCTTACACTTATGCTCTATCTTCACTTGCTGGCATATTCCACATCTTGACACATATTTTGCTATCTCCCTTTTCATGGTCGGCCACCAATAATATTCCTTTAAATCCCTGTACATCTTAGTGCTCCCGGGGTGAGTTGTAAATCAAGATTCATGGGCTTCTTTCAATATTTCATCCTTTAATAACTTATTCTTGGGCAAGTAGACCCATTTGCCCATTACCACCAATCCTTCTAGCAAAACTTGAAAAGGTATCTCTATGCCCCGATTTATCTGTTCCTTGATTTTTCTTACTCCCTCGTTCGCCAGCTGAGCTCCCAGGACTTTATCTCAAAGCATCGATCAAATTTTTACTTGAGCTAGTATTGACCCTTTTGGACCCATACTTAGCCACAAACCCATCATTTTCAACTATATTAAACACTTATATTCTTTATTCCTTGAATCATTAACCACTACTTTCCCCTTCTTACTCAAAGCATCTGCTACCACATTGGCCTTACCCGGATGATAATCAATCACACAATTGTAATTCTTTATCAGTTCCACCCATCTCTTTTGTTGCATATTCAACTTTTTTTGTAACATTAAATACTTCAAACTCTTATAATCAATAAAAATCTAAACTTGCGTCCCATATAGGTAATGTCTTTATACTTGTAGGGCAAATACTACTACCGTAAGTTCTAAGTCATGGTCTGGGTAGTTCACTTCATGTGGCTTTAGTTGTCTGGAGGCATAAGGGATCACTTTCCCATGTTGCATTAACACACATCCCAGACCCTTCTTCGAAGCATCACTGTATACCATGAACCCCTTTGGTCTAGAAGGAAGGACCAAGACAAGGGCGGAGGTGAGTCTTTCTTTCAACTCCTGAAAACTCTCCTCACATTCCTTCAACCAAATAAACTCTACTTCCTTACGGGTTTGGTCAAAGGTGATGCTATTGTAGAAAAACTTTCGATAAATCTCCTATAATACCCCGCGAGCCCCACGAAACTTCGAATCTCCGTCACATTTGTAAGTCTTTCCCATTTCAGAACCTCTACTTTTCCTGGATCCATAAATATTCCTCACACGAAGATAACATGCCCCAAAAATACTACTTTCTTAAGCCAAAATTTACATTTATCCCGCTTTGCATATAGTCTATTCTCCCTCAATGTTTCCAACACTTTCCTCAAGTGTTGCTTGTGTTCTAAATAGGAGCTAAAATACACCAATATATCGTCAATAAACACCACCACACATTTATCTAGATAAAGCCGAAACACCCGATTCATCAAGTCCATAAATATTGTGGGGGCGTTTGTCAACCCGAAAGGCATCACTAAAAATTCATAATGCCTGTAGCGAGTCCTAAAGGAAGTTTTATATGTCATGTTCTTTGATTTTTAACTGATGGTACCCCGACCTCAAATCTATCTTAGAAAACTCCCTCGCACCTTTCAACTGATCAAACAAGTCATCTATCTACGACAATGGTACTTGTCCTTTATTGCCACTTTATTCAGCTGACTATAGTCTATACACAACCGAAATGTGCCATCCTTTTTCTTCACAAATAATACAGGGGCTCTCCAAGGCAAGTTGTTTGGCCGTATAAATTCTGTCCAACAATTTTTGAAGTTGGATCTCCAGTTCAGCTAGTTCTATGGGGGCCATCCTATAAGGGGGCTATGCTATAGGGTTGACCCTGGAAGGGTTTCAATGCAAACTTTAATCTTCCTAATTAGGAGTGGCCTAGGTAACTCCTCCAGAAACACATCTAAAAATTCTCTTACAATGGGAATATTCACTAATTCTATGCTTCCCTACTTCAATTCTTTTATATGAGACAACCATGAAGGGCGCCCTTTCCTAATCCATTTCCCGGCCGTCATGACCAAAATTATAGAATTTGGGACTACCCTTCTCTCTCCCCTAAATACTACCCTTTTGTCACCCACCCCTTGGATAACAACAATTTTAGTAAAGCAATCCACTTGTGCTTTATGTCTACTCAGCCAATCCATACCTAGAATCAAATCAAAGTCATATAATTCTAATGCCATAAGGTTCACCTTCAATTCCACCCCCTCCGTATATAATACCACACCTTTATATACATCGTCAATGTCTATGTTTTCTCCTAAAGGCGTATTAACTATCATTCCTACACTTAGTCTACTTGGTGGCACATTTAAATTATTCACAATTTGATAAGCCATAAAAGAATGACTAGCTCCAGGATCAATTAAAGTATAAACTTGTATTGAGCCTAGTTGTAATGTACCTGCTACAACATCTGGCATCGCCCCCACATCTTCTTGAATCATGTGGTATATCCTACCACGAGTCCTCTCTTCCTAGAACCGGGATCAGCCCCTATTGGCACTTGCTCTTAACTAAGTAGGTTGTATGGGCTGATCCAGTGTCACTAATTGTTGCTGGATTTATGTGGTAACCAGTGTTATAAAACCCGGACCGGCCTGGCGGGTCGACCCGGGACCCGGTCGACCTGGGGCCTGGACCGGTCTGGGCAGCAAAAAAGACCAGTGCAAGGAAAAAACCAGCCAAACCCGGTATGACCCGGCCAGACCCGGGTGACCCGGCCGGACTCAGGTGAGACCCGGACTATATATACTAACTCACCTCGGGAAAATTGGGAAAGCAAAAGGAAAGCTAAATTTTTACCCTAAATTTCTTTCTTTGCAGTTCAAAGTTCGAACAATCAAATTATATTCTTCTGCTAGTATCTTCTACTGGTTGCTTTGTTGGATTTCTCTTTTTTTTTCTTTGAATATTCTAGCCCCTCCCTTTACTGGATCTTGTCATCATCTTGTAGAAAGTTGTAGTCTGTAGACTCTGCACCAGTGGTCCGAAACGGAAGAGAAGCTAGATTCCACTACCAGGTAATTCATCTTTTTGCAATATTACAGTTGCTAAATTATGTTAACTATTGTTCCTTTCAAGTTTGAGTGGACAAGGTTCAATTTTTAAGAGCTATTTCAAATTTGTTAATGGTATTTTTTTTATGTTAATGATTTCCATTTCAATTCCTAGAAACTAACTAAACAATTGTAAAGAAAGATAATTAAACTAATATTATTACTACCTGAAATCATTAACAGCAATTTGTTGAGAGAGTTGGAGACAGAGAGAAGGAGGAACAGTGGTAAGCTGTAATAAAAGATAACTAGAAAGGAAAAAAATAATAATTAGGAGTACTTAGAATATATTATACTTAGGAACCACATCCCTGTCTTTGGTTTATGGAAAAATGAGGGAAAGGACAAAAAACAAAAATAAAAAGAACTTGGATTATGAAGTAAGCTTCCAATTTAAACTCTGTATGCATGAACTTGAAAAATTATATGCTAAGTATGTCCTGTGGCTGAAAGCACATGCTAATTATTTGTCCTGTGGTTGAAAGCATATGCTAATTATTTGTAGAGAAATAGTTGAGACTTGAGAGAGTAAGCCAGAGCTAGCACAGTAAGCTCTTGTTTCTCTGCAAAACAATTGTCCTCACTATTTCTCATTCATGTTGATTTGGTTTTTGTCTTTTATGATATGATTATTGATTAGCCAATTAATCACAATAATATGGTCCGAATGTAACACTTCCTGATCTAACACCATGTTGAATAATTGCTTCTAGTTCCTGTTCTAAATTATTGTTCATCAATAATGTTTGGTGTGTCTAGCTATTCATCATGTGATAGATTAATTGTTCTGGAACTGTTATCCTTAAATTAGGATTATTAGTTGAACATGATCAATGCATCCTTTCTTCTTAAATATGCTGTCACATTACTAATTCAAGTTTTTTCATATGCATTGCATACTGCAAGTACCATTTCCAATATATGCAACCTTTTATTCATCATGTTAGTTTGATTTGATTTACTATAGGTTTGTAAAATGGCTTCTCAACATGGTAGCACTTCAAATAGCACTCCTTCAACTACTCCATCATCTGAACCTTCAATTTCCATATCAACATCAAGTGGTATAAGAGGAAAAACAGATTTGGCATGGGGTCATTGCAGAGAAGCTCCTGAACTTAGTGTGGGATGTAAGAAAACCAAGTTAGTGTGCTTATATTGTGCCAAAGTTTTTGCGGGTGGAGGCATTAATCGATTCAAGCAACATTTAGCTAGAACTAAAGGAGAAGTGGAACAATGCCGCAAATGTCCTCCGGATGTTCGTCATCAAATGCTTCTGAATCTTCAAGGGAATGTTGAAAAGAAAAGGAGAGCTAGAGAAATGGAAGCAGATTTCAATCCATATAGTGCTAAACAAAGAGAGCATGAAGAGAGGATGATTAGACAATTAGAAGATGATGATGATAATAATGACGATGATGTTGTTGAAGCTGATGGTAATAAGCTAATGTTACCACCGAAGGTTGCCAATAAAGGAAAGAGTAAAATCACTGGTGTTGTTAAACAATCGTCTGCAAGTTGTGGAAAACAGAAAGAAAATAGAACATTAGGGGCATATTTTATTCCAAGAACAACTCATGGTGCTCAAAAGTCTCTCCAAAGTTGTTGGAAAAACAAAGAAGCTATCGAACGATGTGATCTTGCTATAGCAAAATGGATGATTGATGCATATGTGCCATTCAATGCTGCAAACTCTGTTTACTATCAGCATGCTATAGATGGTATAACAGCCATGGGTCCTGGTTATAAAGGACCAAATTTCCATGCTCTTCGTGGTAATTACCTAGCAAAGGCGGTTGATGAAGTGAAGATTTTTGTTAAGAGTTATCGAGAAACTTGGAAGAAAACCGGTTGCACATTAATGGCTGATGGATGGACAGATCAAAAGAGGAGAACTTTAATTAATTTCTTAGTATATTTCCCTAAAGGAACAATTTTTTAAAAAACAATAGATGCATCAGAGGCCTCAAAGACTACTGTGTTGTTGCATAAATTGTTTAGAGAAGTTGTTTTATTTATTGGGCCTGAAAATATTGTGCATATGGTGACTGATAATGCTTCTAATTATGTTGCTGCTTGCAAGTTGTTAGTGGAAGAATTTCCTTCAATATTTTGGTCTCTATGTGCTGCTCATTGCATCAACCTCATACTCCAAGATGTTGGTAAGCTACAGTTAGTTTGTTCTATTGTTGATCATGCTTCTAGTATTACAAAGTATATTTATAATCATTATTATCCACTATATTTGATGAGGAAGTTCACTGGAGGGAAAGAAATACTTCGACCTGCTCCTACTCGCTTTGCTACTAATTTCATAACATTGCAAAGCATTTTAGTACACAAAGATAATTTGAGAGCTATGGTGACATCTAGAGAATGGATCTCCTCTGCATATGCTAAAGATAGCAAAGGAAAAAGGTTTGTTGATAGTGTATTGAACTCTACATTTTGGGAAGAATGTGCATCAATTATACGAATGACTGAACCATTGGTTCGAGTTCTACGAATTGTTGATGGTGATGATAGACCTGCTATGGGATATTTATATGAGGCTATCCATTTTGCAAAGGAAGAAATGTTGAGGAGATTTCAAAAGAAAAGAACTAAGGTGCAGCCTTTCATAGACATCATTAATAATAGATGGGATGGACAATTGTATAGGAAGCTTTATGCAGCGGGATTTTGGTTGAATCCTCGATTTCAATATGATGTCAATCTAATGGATAGATATATAAACACCATTTCTGGACTTCTAGATGTTGTTGAGAAGTATGCAAATGGAAATGCAATTCTGCTAAGCAAGCTTACAAGTGAAATGAAGTTGTTTAGGAATGCAGAACATGACTTTGGTAGAGTGTCTGCGAAAAATGATCGCACCCTTTTACCTCCAGGTATATTATTATTTTCATATTCAAAGTAATTTAAAAATATTATCTTGATATAATCTAACTTATTAATTTTGTATATAGATGAATGGTGGGTGCTGTATGGAACTTGTGCTCCAAATCTCCAAAAGCTAGCTATACGAGTTTTAAGTCAAACTTGTAGTTCTTCAGGATGCGAGAGGAATTGGAGTATTTTTGAGCACATCCACTCTAAGAAAAGAAATCGATTGGAGCATCACAGACTTAATGACCTAGTTTATGTCCACTATAATCTAAGATTAAAACAAAAGTATTTTCTTTTCTCTAATTCTTCAACAGTTATTTATATTATTACATAGCATCATTGATACTTATATTGTGTACCTTAACTTTGATTTTGTAGAAATTATTGGAAAGGACGGAATTATGATCCAATTAATTTTGAGGCATTTTCTGATACTGAAAATTGAATAGTAGAAGATGATCCATCATCTTTAACAACTGAAGAAGTGGAGATCTTTCGTCGTGATTTATCAACCATGACTATTCAAGATACTTTAAATGAAGGTAATGGAAGATTTGATCTTTCACTTTGTGTCATGACTATAATGTTTATTGATTAAGTATGTTTCAATTGTAGATTTGATAAATATAAATGAGATTGAAGATGACTGTGATGATGAAGATACACAAGAGCATGATGATGTTTCAATAGGCATTAATGAGGTTGGCTCAATTCCATTGGTATTTGATTCAAATTTTGCTCCTATGGACACTGAAGAACTCAATGTCTATATTCAACCAAAGTAAAGATGTTGTGTAGAAAAAGTGTGGTTATTCCAATGAGGTCTTGTACTTTACCATTCTTTTTTTCTTTAATTATATTAGTGTTAAGTGTTCAACATATTCTAAAATCTTTTGTTTTCTTTATGCAGCTGAAGATGTTGATTTATAGATTCTAATGCAAAATGAAGTTAAAAATGTTGATTTATGGATTTTAATGCAAACTAGAGTTTGAATGTTGTCACCTTATATCTATTATGTTAAATTATATATCTCTAGAACAACTTGTTATTTTATTATCCTTATCTTTAAATTATCTTAAATGTTTGTTTATTTGAAGATAAATGCACCTTTCTAATCTATTGATGCTAATTAATTATGCTAGTACATATATTAATGTGATATTTTCTTGTTAATTATGCTAGCATTTATATTAATGTGATATTTTATGTCAAAAGAACCATATTAATGTGTATTTTTGTTCTTGACCCTGGTTGACCCAGGTCAACCCACAAGACTCGTGACCCAGTCATTTTACCAGGTCAACTACCGGGTTGGGTCTGATAACTATGGTGGTAACCCCCTGCCTCTATACCCCTTTAGTGGCCCTAAATGGACATTCCCTCTTTTTATGACTTGTATCCCCGTAGTGGAAGCAGCTTCTCCCCAAGTATTGGTAGTCCCTCCATCAGTGCCCCTCACATCTGCAAATATAACATCTTCTCAGCGTTGCAAAACAGTCCCCAGGGTGTTTCTGATTACACCTCACACAACGGTTAGGTGGGTCCCTTCTATTCTGCGGGTCCTCCTGTAGTACTGGCTCTTTGTCGAGTCTGACCCCCAGTATGGCCCGTCTAGCTCCCCCTGAACTCCCTCTATGAACAAAACTTCCCTCTCCCTTCTGGAGTTGCCCGAAGAATAACTACCTTTACCCTTCTTCGGATATGGAGCTCTCTTTGGCGAAGGTATAAAGTCCTTTCTCCTAAACCCTGTCATTTGACTTTGTTCACTGGCTGGCCTCAAAGTATCATTCATCACCTTTTCCATACCTGTGCAACTCGTACTAGATCCCAGACGGGCTGAAACTGCATAGCTATTAATATTATCTTTAGCTTTTATCTAAGCACATCCTGAAATCATTCTACTCTATGATGCTCGGTAGGGAGGTAGGTGGTGGCAAAGATAGATAAGTCCTAGAACCTCATCTCGTATTCCAGAACTGTCATCTCGCCCTACTTTAGGTTGAGGAAATCTTGTTCTTTTTCTTTTCTGTGTTGCCAAGAGTAATACCACTCTTCAAATTCCTCTTGAAAATATCTCCAACTCAACCCTTCTCCTGGTCTCCTTTCTCTGATAGTTTCCCACCAGGAGTGGGAACTCTCTGTCAACAACTGGGTCATACAGTCTACCCGGGTTTCCTCTGGCATTTGTATCTGATCTATAACCCTTTCTACCTTTCTCAACAAATGTCTTACTACTTCAACGTCTTCTTCCCCCAAATAGGTTGTACAACCCATTTCCTGCATACCCTTCACCCATTGAATTAGGGTAATAACTCTCTCTACCCGAGGGGCAGGATTGGACGTGCCTGCAACCATCCCTGCTGCTACTGCCTTGACTAGTTGCTCTAGAAATGCAGGGTTCGAATGTGGATTTGGTGTGGCTGTCGGTACAGCTAGTGGAGGCCTATCTTTTGGTCCCTGACCCCATGTTGCTCTGGGCAACAACACTTCTGTCCGATGGGGTGCGGGGTCATCCTACTACCTCCCTGATTCTCCTTTCTCAGAATGGGCTAACGTTGCAGGTAGGTGAGAGGTAGTGTCCATCAGTGGATCTCCTTCAGCTTTGTTACCCTCCAATGAATCATACTATCTCCTCACAGGAGATGAGTCTGCCACTGCTCCTTGTCGTGTACGAATCATCATGCAATATATTTTTGAAAACCACATCATTACTTCAGTCTCTGAAAT